>ERZ1026901.569-NODE-569-length-28395-cov-19.227100_pt1 | contig 28395 bp, 19 predicted proteins | sample MGYA00380179_ERZ1026901 | MGnify/ENA primary metagenome ERZ1026901 (study PRJEB33269, sample SAMEA4719815) | human gut metagenome | biome: human-associated habitat; feature: organic feature; material: feces | place: Cameroon | collected 2013-10 ... | reverse complement strand
CAACACCGGCTTCCATATTCGAGTTGCCACCTTTCGAGCGTGCGGTATGCTGCATTAGGTTCTATGAAGGTATGCACAGAGCTAAGGACTATCCTTATGTAGGTTATGGACATAAGCTCAGACCTGGAGAGCGTTACTCTGCTAATATGTCAACATATGAAGCAGAGCAACTTCTTCGTAAAGACCTCAGAGAGTTATGCGCTATGTTTCGTTCCTATTGTCAAGACTCCCTACTCCTTGCTGCATTATCATATAATATCGGACCATACAAGGTGACCGGATATAAAGACAAATACCCTAAAAGTTCTGTTTTAAAGAAACTCGAAGTAGGCAACCGGAACATCAGAGACGATTATGTGAACCATTGCCATTGGCGAGGGAAACGAATCCCTTCCATTGAGCGCAGACGTTATGCAGAATTCATGTTATTATTTACTCCATGACAGAAAACGAGCCAATCAAAACTGTTTCAGACGGTATCACATTCCTATCCACTGGTAGATATTATGATGGTATCAACCGGTGGGTAGCACATAAACTGAAAGATGGAGACCATGATGCCATAGACTATGCTGCACGTCAGATAGCAAAGCTGTTACCTCAAAATGCGGTTCTTGTTCCAATTCCAGGACATCATGGAAAAGCCGAACAGACTATGCAGTTAGCAAGAGCTATCTCGTCATATACTCACCTCCCTATCGTTGAAGCCCTCCGTGGTATAGAGCGAGACTCACAATATGATGCTAAGAAAAGAGGCCAGACGCTTTCTGCCGAAGATATGGGGTTCTACAGGCATAAAGACTTGCCTTCAAACCGTACTCCTTATCTCATTGATAATGTAGTAGATACAGGCAATACCGCTAAGGCAGCTATCAGAGCACTTGGCTGTGGAACAGTTGCATCATTTGCTATGAGTGACACTCTTCTACAAAGAGAAGAAACCAGAAGTCTTCGGCGATAACACTATCCAAAGATTGATTATGTCCAAACCAAGAAAGAAACAAATAAAGCCAATCGCAACTGAAACAATCTACCATTGTAGGGATTGTGCTAAAAGTTACGATTGGCATAGTAAAGCTTTAGACGGTCACCTTATCTTGTGTCGTTGTCCACACAAGCAGGAAGGTGGCCGCTATTGTATATTTCTTAATGACCCACAATGTGAGCATTTCGTGAAACGGCTTGACGAAGAGAGTTCTATGCAATAGACAACTCTCTATTCGACAAATTATAGATCATCCATAATCTGTTTTCTCAACTTTTCTTGGTTGGCGTTATCGAAGTAACTGAGCATTACATAGCAAGTCATGCTCTGATGGGTAATCTCTAATTGGATTTCGCCATTATCTCCATTAAAGATACAATAGTATTTGCATCTGTCCATTTCCAATTCATACTTTTTCGAGCTGTCATCATTGACATAATCGTGTTGGAAATTTTCTACACAATCTTTGGGGTCTCCATATTTTTCTGAGAGCATGGATTTGTAGTTGGAATAACAGCGTTCCAAATCTCCCCACTTATCCATAGCAGGGAATATAACGGAAACTTTACAGATCATTCCGCTTTTATCAGCCACTGCACCAATGGTGCAGTCTTTATAACCGGCAAATTCACCTTTTAATAAAGATACACCATCTTGAACGCCAATAGGCATAAATCCTTTGGCCTTCAACTTGTTTGTGAATGTCTGAAGGGTACCCTCCATAGGAACACCCTTAAATTTCATGTGCTCTGTTTGTGCAGAGCAAACACCGACAATAAATGTCAGTAATAAAGTTAACAGAAAATGTTTCATAAATACTTAATTTTATATACTTATCCTTGAATTTAATATGCCTTGAATCCAAATAACTTTGTAAAGTATGGCATCTCTTTCTCTGCAAGGTCATTTATGCGTTTTGCGGCATATCCTTCGTTTCTATTGATTGCATCCATCAGCCAAGTCTCAAAAATGAAACTTGATGTTAAATCGACATCTTTGGTATATCCCGTTATCATTCTTGCTTTTGTCAACTGCTTGAACATCTTGATATCTTCTTCACGCATTTTTAAAGTACTGCAACTTCCAAAATGTACGTTTCTACCTTCAAATATCCCAAGGTTCTCCTCTTTCTCAGCGAAAGCCATCAAAGCCAAATCTGTCTTGTCAGCAAAACAGATACACTTCTTCTGTCCATGAAAGCACAAATAGATAAGGTCATAGGCTTTGTAACTTGGCTGTTGGAGATGATCGATATAATAATTGAAATCAGATTCTGTGGCTACCTGCCTAAAAGTATATTCAATATTAATCGCATTCTCCAGAAAGTCAAGCAAAGGCAATACTGTAGACTTTTTCTTTAAGTCGTGCATGCTCTGATCCCATTCTGTTTCCAAGCAAAATATTTTATTCATCGTATTTTATTTTTATAGTTCATACACGTTTTGTATTATTGAAATCGATTTGTTCATTACATCATAAGTCATTGAGGCTTGAATATTGATGACTGACAAATATATCCATGAGTTTATTCGTAAGTGATTGTGAAATGCGTTCGTCTGGTTGATATTTACCTTTTAGCAGTTCTTTTGGCAAATACAGTTCACAATCCTCCATTATAACGGGGCCAACCACGTTCGTTAAAACATAGCCAGTACAGTCATCAACTCGATGCAGATCTTCAATGTCTTCAAGGAATGGCATGGTTTGTTCACCAATGGCAATTGTTTTCATAAGATACATGAAATACTGCTCACCATCATAATACAAGAATACCACTTTATCACCTTTATTTGGTAAGTCACGCTCCCAAGGAGGAAAACCACCCCAACGAAAATAAGTATATCCTTTCTGCCACAGTTCATCAGCCATATGTTTCCATTTGTCCTCTTCTGTAACAACCATCATTCGTAGTCGAAAGTCATCTTTTTCAGGCTCTTCTTCGACATCTTTGTTTTTTATAAAGATAGAGATGTGAATGCGGTCACTGTAAGGCGCATCCTTTCTTAGTCCACTGATTTCAGTTTCAAAGACATCTTGCCACCCCATATCAAGTAGTGCAGCCAACGACTTATTTACCTTTCTTGGTATATATCCAAGAGTTGGTCCAACGTCCTCGTATTCAGATCCTTCATCACCTGCTATGGCTACTGCTACGGCATTTTCATCATGGACGTTGTATTTCTCACGAACAAGGACCAGTTTCGAACCGTCTTGTAGCTCGTCCCAAATATCATCAATGTTGTAAAACGCTGCACCTGCTATGTTACATTCCAGGAACAATTTTCTTTTCTCTATAGGAAAAAAGTCCATATTCCCTTCTATCGGATCGTCTGGAACAAGTCCATCTTCAATAGCAAGGTCACCTTGTAAAGGCATAGGCATACCTTGCGTTCTTTCGGAATCGTCATCAGGAACAAGAAGAAAATAATCTTCTACCTTAGTTTTGGATAGATAATTTCTTACCATTTCCCTAAGTTTGGCATCTTCAGAAATATCGGTAATACCTTTAGCTTCCAGCTTTTCTTGAAGATCAGCCAATTCGCCATCACACTTCGGGCAAGTGCCTTGACACTCACCTTTATGATTACATTCTGAAGGCGTATATTCCACGCCATACTTGTCCGCAACATAAGTACGGATAGCTTTCAGTATCTCACATTTTTCTTTTCCTTTTCTCATATCGAACTATTGTTTTGAATCAAATTTAGCTTCTCGTTCTATGTATTTGATTTGAGAAATGTTCATAAATCCCATCCTCTTCAATTTATTAATGCTTCTATCGACATCTACCTGCGTGTTGAAATGAGGAATAAGAGGCACTTTGATTGTAACTTTATCTAATGGCACAAACTTTTTTAAGGTATGGAGTTGCAAATGAATATCAGAAGTCACCTTCGTATAATTCTTGTATATAGAATCATTCATATCCTTAACATCAACAATCCATTCATTTATATATTTGGACAAAGCCTCTATAGTCTCAAATGAACAATGAAGAGATGTCTCTATTGTCAGTTTCCAATTTCTGGGGCATAGTTTAGCAAACTCAATGATAAAATCCGCATTCATTGTAGGTTCTCCACCTCCAAAACATATACCTCCACCAGTGGATTGAAAGTAGATATTATCAATCTTCACAACATCAATCAATTCCTTTGGTGTAAGCATCCTTATGCCTTTTTGCAAAGATCTACCATCATTTTCATATATTGGGGCATGACATTGATCGTTCAGGCAGTACCTACACTTCAATGGGCATCCCATGAAGGCAACGAGTGTAGTAACCCCATTTCCATCTATGCCCATACGATGTCGGCTTATACCGAATATTGGTCTTTCCATATTATATTTGTCCATGTTGTCTTAAATGAATATTTTACCACATTTAACTTTTCTAATAAGCTCCTCTGTATCAAACTCAGCATTTCGCCATCTACACGATACACTATGCCCATGTTCACTATTAAACAATCCAACTATATTTTGGATGTCTTTAGGCAGTTTCTCCATGCCAAAGTTGTACAGAGCATAAGGCATCTTGTTATAATAAGCACCAGCAATGGCTCCAGTTATAGCTCCCATTGTATCTGCATCACCTCCTAACGAGATACATAACCGCAAAGCATCCTCATAGTCTTTGCTGTCGAGAAAAGCAATGATGGATTCTGGCACTGTACCTTGACAACTGCCGTCAAATCCATATGTTGGGCGTATATCATCGCAACTTCTGTTAAGATTGTAACCGAAGGTATCAGTGATAAAGCGGCGTATTTCTTCCTTAGAGTTAGCAGTCCTTGCCATAAAAATAGCAGCTGCCGTTGCCTGTGCTCCCTTAATGCCTTCGGGATGATTGTGTGTCACTTCGGCACATATCTTTGCAACTTTCATTGTTTCTTCCAATGTATCAAAAGCAAAGCCGACTGCAGACACACGCATTGCAGAACCATTACCCCATGAATTATATGGTTTCGGATTGTCTTTGCGTAGCCACTGTGAGAACATGTTACCATATGCTCCAATAGGATTAGGATATTTGCGTCCCCATTGCTGCATACGTTCAACTAATCCCTTCTTGGTATGCCGCTTATCATTCAAAATCCAGTCAGCCACAGCAATGGACATTATAGTGTCATCGGTGTAGTCCATTCTCTTATCTTGGATGTTTATATCCGTTGATTTGTGCGGATCAAACTCATAGATACTTCCTGCAATGTCACCTAATATAGTTCCCATGAGCATTGGGCAGTACACGTTGACAGGATTCTTTTGATGTTCATTACTTTTTCTTGAAACATTAGTATAGTCAAGTGCTTCGTACCAACTGCGAAACGTATCAGGCGTCTCGCACCAACCCCAATGGCAGAAACGGTTGTAAAGAATTGCCTTCATGGATATTGGTACACCATCATTGGCACAGAAATCGCCAAGCCCTTCTCTTATGTACCACAGGGTTTCGTTCAATAGATAATCATCATTATTAAAATGAAATCTAACCCAATATCCTTCATATTGCCCCACATGAGCACCGCAATCCTCTGGAATATCTTTGCCATAGTAGAAACAATGTTCAAGATAAGGAGCCACTATTACATCATAGAACTCTTTGGGAAGATATATGTTACAAACTGCTATTGCCTGCTTGAAATGAGGAGCAATTTCTTCTGCCTTGAAACCTGCAATACCACAACCAATGCATGTAACCAGGAACTTCATTTCTTGGTGTTCTTGTGCAAACTCAATAAACTCGTCAACGTATGGTTTGATAGTTTCCACACCTCCTTGCATGGTTGGTATGGCATAAGCTTGACCAGTCAACCCTACACCTACTCCCCATTGAGCTCCAAATTTATTATGTGCAGCTTTTGCTGCACCCCCAAGATGTTTCCCTGCAAGATTACTACCAAAGACGAAAATTTCATCCTTTTCAAGCATATCTATTCTACCCGAAGCTATATTGGGGTTTTCTGTTCTATTCTTGCTCATAATCTTACTATTTTTACGTTTATGATTTACTTTCGGATGTCAGTTTCTCCCAATCTATGATAAAATCAGGATTTTGACTTTCTATCCATTTCAGGTATTGAACATCATCGTTATAAACGCTTTGCAGGGTTTTACCCCAATATTTACCGAATGTTATCAAATCATCTGGCTGTAATGTCTTTAGATTACTTCTGTGATATTCAATTATAGAGTCTATATCAGCTAACAATCGCTGAGACTCAATGATTGCCCACTTCACATAGTTCCAGTCTGCATCAATAACTTCTCTAATAGTTTTGTTCTTATATATTCCGAATGTAAACACATCATCCAATCCGAGCACTTTAACTTCATGCTCTTTTGCACCTTCTCCCTGTATTTCAAGTAATGCCCAGGAGCCGCATCCGCAGTTTGGTATTGGCTGAGGTTCCGTATCGTCCTTCTTACACCAACATAATTCTGGTGAGTCTGAACTATCTGCCCTTTCGCCATTACGATAATAGAAGCCATAAGCGGTACCATACTTACCAAATCTGCCATGCGGTTCTACTCTAACAACCTGAACGTATTGATTTCTGTACCAATCAGATACTCTACCATCAGGAAACCTTTGGGCAGTAAAAGGGAGAACCCTACCAATATCAAAGTAGAGCTCAATTATATTGTTTTGTGGAAACTTGCAATTTATTGCATCTACAAGTTTCTGTTTATCTTCTGTATTCATACTTATAAATTATCTGTTTGCCAATCGAGCAATTCATCATCCGTTGTTGTTGGATAGTTGTAATGCTCAATCAATTCTCGTTCCGTAAATGTTCTTTTGAAAGTACTGCCTAAAAGCAGAACTATCATATCATCCACCCTCCTGTTGCACTCTTGGAGCTTGGAATTGTAAAGACCTTGAAGAGCCTTTGTACCAATGTATGCTCCTGTTCGTGCTTCTAAAGTACCAGAGAAAGTATTTTCCAATTCCTCCGTAGCAATTCTATAACGAAGAAGAACATTCAGAAGTTGTTCTCTGTCCTCGTTTAGCTGAAATTGTTTCAGCAGATGTTCCATTCGCCAAGATTCATCGGACACTTCACAAAGCTTCTTTTTGAGTCGTTCAAAGTCCGACACATCGATATCCGATTCCGACAGAACTTTTCTGTTGTCGAAATTTGAGAATACGCTGCTGATGACATCGAATGGATCCGACTCTTTCAAATTGTAATCAAGATAAGCGCTTATTACAGCTGCTACCCTACGAATCCTTACCTGGCTGTCCCAAGGAAGTTTTTGAAAAGGAATCGAGTCATTCGTCATCCAGGCGATGCCAATATATTCCCTCACTAATCTGTTGGCATCCCATAAACCATTTTTGCCTTTAGAATTATATTCTACTTGAGCTTTTTCCATGTCATTGTTTATTAAAAATCTCAATTCTTTGGCAAAGGTAAATCATATTTATGCAGCCTATCTGCATCTCAAAATAAAAATCGATAAAATCTTCTTGAATGCCTTAAACACCCAATTTTGGGGCAAAGATACAAAATACTTGGACATAAATTGATGTTTTAATCATTTTTTTGAGCGTAAAACCTCTTTTTTTCCAATTTTATTATGATATTTCGAATAAAAACACTACTTTTGCATATGTAGAAACATTAAATAAGCAATTATGGAAAATAAAGACCTGAACCGGCTGAAAGTTGTTCTAGCTGAAAAAAAGAGAACCAACAAATGGCTCGCTGAACAATTAGGTAAAGATCCAGCAACGATCTCCAAGTGGTGTACCAACAATGCACAACCGAATTTGGAGAATCTTGTTGAGATTGCAAAGTGTCTTGGAGTCACAGTCAATGATTTAATTCGATAATGTAAAAGGAACCCAGTATGCCAACAAACAAGAATGCAGCTATACGCTACCAGACTCTCGATAAATGCTTTCGAGACAGACGACACAGATACTACATGGAAGACCTCATCGACAAGTGCGAAGAGGCCATCTACTACTATAATGGCGTAGGAGGAGTGAGTCGGCGACAGATATTTGAGGACATCAAATTCATGGAAAGTGAAACAGGCTGGAGTGTGCCGCTTGAAAGAAAGCAAGATGGCAGAAGGGTTTATTATCGTTACCGTGATCCTGACTTTACCATCAATGCCCAACCACTGACAGAAGATGAAGCACGACAGCTTCGCTCAGTTATCATCACTCTCAGGCGTTTCAGAGGATTGCCAAGCAACGCATGGGTAGATGAAGTCATTTCCAACCTGGAATGGCGATTTGGACTTAGAGGCAAGCAGGAGAACATGATTGGCTTTGAACAAAACCCCTATCTCAGGGGACTGAACTTACTGCCTGACATCATAGATGCTGCTACAAGCCATCAAGCTGTAAGAATCACGTATCGCAACTATAAAAATTGCGATGAGGAGTACACCGTTGTTGTGCATCCTTGGTACATCAAGCAATACAACAACCGATGGTTCCTTATGGCGTATGATGCCGAGGCTGACAGAATATCAAACTATGCCCTCGACCGAATACAGAACTTCAATGTTGAGGAAGATGTGGCATACATACCAAATAAAGAGGTCGATTTTGAACACTACTTCGATGAAGTGTTCGGTGTGACAATACCGCCATCAGACGTAGAAAAGATTAGGGTTCTGCTTCAATTCTCCAAAAAGCAATACCCTTACATCGTGTCCAAGCCCCTGCATCATTCGCAGGAAATAGTAGATGCAGAAAACCGCATTCTGGCTGTTGAAGTACGACCGACATATGAGTTTACGCAATTGATACTTTCGTTTGGATTTGACGTAAAAGTGCTCGAACCAGAGCCTTTCAAACAGGAGATATTGGCAAATCTACGTAGGAATCTGCAGAATTATAATGAAATGCAGATAGACTGCACCGATTAGTATTACATTTGCAAAAGTATTTAATAATAATGAATAAGAATAATAGTCCATATACAGCAGCATTGACAGGTGGGGGCTTTCTCTTCGAAGAGACACTCACCCTGTTGCCTTTACTTCAAGCTGAGAACAGTGAAGAATTGCTCCAAGAAGAAAAGGTTAATAACAATCTGCTGCATATAAATGCAGAAACAGCTCGTTCAAGAAACATTCACGAGATAAAAAGGCGTTATCAAACAATGCCTCCTTCATTTTGGGATGACTTCAAGGAAATGAGCGATAGTGACAAGGTCATTGCTCTGTTCTATGTAATGCTCAAAACATACAAGATATGTTTCGACTTCCACGTGAATGTCACCATGCGTAAGTGGAACAGTATTTCAAAGAGCATAGACAAGGAAGATCTCATGATGGAGTTCAACGAAATCTCTGCCAAAGACGAGTTCGTTGACTCATGGAGTGACTCTACAAAGGGAAAGGTTGCAAGTGCATATCTCACAATCCTGAGAAAGGTTGGAATGTTGACTAATGACAACCGTCTTCATTCCCTCGTCTGCACCAATTACGACTACTACTTGGCAAAGGGAGAACCATGGTTCTTGGAAGCCTGTCTCCTGCAGCCATACGAAATAGATAACATAAAGAAATTAATGTGATATGACGATAAAAGAACTTGATGATAAACTGAACAGCCCTGGTTTCCAGGACACGGAGAACGGCGACCTGTTCTACAACTTCTTCATCTACCAATATCCGGCTGAGAAGGAGTATGACATCCGTCGGCAGATACAGGAGTTCAAGGCGAATCTCATTCGCCCTATCAACTATGTGGATGTACTTACGCTGAATCTGTTTGAGGAGTTTTGCAACTTTCTCGACCAGAAAAAGTTCCTGCGTCATCCGTCCATGCTGAAATACCAGTTGGAGAAAGAGCAGAACGATCCGTCCAAGGCACAGAACACCCAAGACACACTGACACGTAATGCCCATTCTCCTGAATTCGTGCAGTACATTCATCAACGTATTATCGACCATATCACCATCAAGGATCAATACCGTCGTCCATACGTTTTCTTGTATGGCATCGGCAGTATGTTCCCATATCTGAGAGTTAATGAGTTTCTTGCCCTCTATGAGGACTACAACGATACGGGGAAGTATAAGATTATCGTCTTCTACCCAGGTCATCGTGACCAGAACTCTTTCCGTCTGTTTGATACGCTCCCAGACAATCACACTTATCGTGCAACCCTACTTATCAATGAGTAACTTATGAAACTGAAAGATTTATATAGCAAGCCAATCAACCGTGCTGTCAATCCTGCCGTCAGTGCTACCAAGTTTGACCCAGAGACAGAACGAATAGAAATAGATGAATACGTATTTACGGATGAGATTATCAATGGTCTCTTCCGCATACTCGATGCCATCAAGAACAACAAATCGTTTGCCCATGTAGGTATCTGGATTGACGGTTACTATGGTTCCGGTAAATCTCACTTCCTGAAATATCTCGACTACTGTATTACTCCTGCTACCCGCGAGAGAGCCGTAAACCGACTTTTGGAAGCTGTAAAAGCTATCGACCCTCTCGACGAGAAGCACAACCTCAGTTTCGATTACGACGAGTTGCTCTCCATCGCTAACTGGTTGAAGCGTGCCACCATCGACACTTGCATCTTCAACCTGGAAACCAGCTACGACAACTCTACAGACAAGAAGAAGGCTTTCCTTCACGTATTCTGGAATGAGTTCAACGGCAAGCGTGGCTTCAACAAGTTCAATATCACCCTCGCACAGAACCTGGAAAAGCCTCTTGCCGAGAAAGGCGTGTTCGAAGCCTTCAAGGAGCGCATTGCTGAGGAAGGTGGCAACTGGAATGACCCAGGTATGGCTGCCGACCTGATTGACAACGAGCTGGATTGGGTGTTGGATATTGCCAAAGAGCTTGCCCCTACCCTTTCTGTAGATAGCATCCGTGAGCGCATCATCAAGAGAGACACCAATATGAGCATCGACCGCTTCGGAATGGAACTGGGTTCCTACCTGAAGGACAAGGGCGAAGACTACCGTCTCATTCTCCTTGCCGATGAGGTGAGCCAGTTCATCAACAAAGAGCGTGACCGTTATCTCAACCTCCAGGAGATTATCACCAAACTTTCTGAGGCTTGCGACAACAAGGTATGGGTGGCTTGTACCGCCCAGCAAGACCTTTCTGAGATTATGGACGATTGCCAGATTGCAGAAGAGAAGGATAAGGAAGGTAAGATTAAGGGACGCTTCGAAGTGAAGGTTTCCCTGAAAGGCACACAGCCAGAGGTGATTACCCAGAAGCGTATTCTCGACAAGAAAGAGGAAGTAAAACCAGAACTTGCTGCCCTCTACAACAAATATAAGGCAGGTTTCGACCTTCAGTTCAAGCTGCCAACATCATATAGTAGCTACGAATCACAAGACGATTTCGTGGACTACTACCCTTTCGTGCCTTATCAGTTCAAGCTGATTATGCAGGTATTCAACTCGTTCCTCAACCTCGGCTATGTTGCCAAGGAAGTAAAGGGTAACGAGCGAAGCATCATCAAGGTAATCCACTCTACAGCCAAGACGAATGCAGATGCAGAGTTGGGCAAATTCATCTCTTTCGACGAACTCTATAATAATATGTTCGAAGAAGGATTGCAGGCTCGTGGACAGAAGGCTGTGGATAATGCTTTGCGTATGGCTCGCACTTACCAGACCGACCGCCCAGAGCGCACCCGTCTTGCCGTGAGAGTAGCCAATGTGCTCTTCATGATCTGTAACATCTCGCAGACCGACCAGCTGGTCTTCCCTGCCACATTGGATAATGTAACCTCACTCCTTATCAACGATATGGAGACTCCTCGTCTCAATATCAAGAACGAGGTGGAAAAGGTGATAGAATTCCTTTGCGACAACAACATCATCCGCCGTGAGCAGGGCAAGAATGGTGCTCCCGAGACCTACGCCTTCTATAGTGAAGAAGAAATGAAGGTGGCTCAGCTCATTCAGAGTCAGGTGGTTGACAACAACACCCAGGCAGAGCAGCTGAAGGAAATCTTCAACAGATATATTACGGCACTCCGCAACAAGGAGCAGTATAAGACACGCAGCTTCTCCGTGGGACTCACCATCAAGCAGCGCACCTTCCTCAGCAACAATCCTGATGTGCAGGTAGAGTTTGTGATGGATGCTGACTATGAAACTGCCGAACAGTTGGCTTTGCAGAACAGCAATGTAAACCGCATGGTTTACTATGTGGGTCCTCAATATCGTGACAACAAGCGTCTGTACAATGCCTTCTACTGGTATTGCCAGGCAAACCGCTACATGGCTACTCCGGTAACAAGCGAGGACAACAAAAAGACACGTGACGAGTTTGAGAAACGTGCCAACGAACTTTACGATGGAATCATCAGAAAGGAGTTTGAGAAGATTCTCGACACCTGCCCAATCGTCTCTGGCCTCAGCGTGATAGATGAAGCCGAACTGGGACAGAAACGTGGCAACGACCGCTATCGTGTGGCGATGGATAAGCATCTGTCCGGCATCTATACCAAGGCAAACCTGGTGGATTATCCAAGCATGCCTCGCACCACTGAGCAGTTGAAGAAGGCTATTCTCAGGAATGTTAATCCTGGCGATTACGAAGGAATGAATGCCGTGCTTACGGATGCTGAGCATGAAGTGGAGATTTACCTCAACAAGCAGTTTGCCGAGGTAAACGTTTCTGACGTGCTTGCCAAGTTTGCCAAGGCTCCATACGGATGGGACAATATCTGCACGCTCTATATTATCAATGAGTTGGTACGTCGTCACAATCGTGACTACTCATACGCTAACAATCCTAATGTAGAGACATCAACCGTTGCCAACCGCATCGTCAGCGAATCCAACAAGTTCACTTTGCGTCAGGCTAAGGTTATCTCTCCGCAGGTAATCCAGAATTTCATTGCGGCATGGAAAGAGATTTTCGGCATTTCAGCCGTACCAAGTTCTACAGACAGCACACAGCTCTTCCGTGCCTGTCGAGATATAGAGAGCGTCCACAGTCTAGCCAAGTTCATCAAGGGCTATAAGGATATTGAGCAGCAGATAGCAGGCTACAAGTTCTGCCAGCCTATCCGTGAGGCCATTGATCTTTTCGAGTCATGGCTTAACGAGCGTGATCCGCAGAAATTCTTCAACCTCGTCATCGCAGCCAAGGATGAAGCAAAGGTGCTCATTGACAAGTGCAAGGAGGTGGTACAGTTTACTCACGACCAGCTTGATACATACAAGCAGCTCATCCAGTTCCAGACCGACAACCAGTATAACTTCCCATTCGTTCCGATTGAGATGCAGGGAGCAGTCACCGATTTCGGTAAGCTGAAGGATGACCCATGGCCAATATCTGGTCTTCGTGGTTACATCAAGCTGCAGCGCCAGTTGTCTGGCATCCTCAACAGTGTGCGCGACGACCTGCGTAGTCAGGTGCGCGATGCCTATACCGATACCTTCCGTCAGCTGCGCCATATATGCGAGAAGAACAATGTGGACGTTAATATTCTTGCAAAGGAGGACGTTACCATACACTTGAAGACCTCCCCATCTAACATTCTTCAGCTCAAAAACAATCTGAGCACGGACGAGTTTTATCAGGAACAGGTGGTTAAAATTCTTGCCGCCACTAAGGACGACGACAATGATGATGAAAAGAAGGTAAAGAACATAACGCTCAACACCAAGACCTCTCATCCTCTCGAAACTACTGCCGACATAGACGATTATCTCAGTCGTCTGCGCACGCAACTGATGAAAGCTATAGAGAATGGTGACAGCGTGATGGTAATTAAATAATATAAAGTATAATTAATAATTTGCACTTTGGACACAAATAGAATCAAACGCTTCGCTACCGAAGCACGAAATATATTGAAAGCCGGCATTGCTGCCAAGATTACTACGCTTGGCTTCGACAAGAATGGCAATGTGGCAGAAGAGAACAAGCCTCAGCTGATGCAGGGCGGTTCTCTCTGGAATGAGCAGTTGCAGACAGAGGGCTTCTACTACCAGTGGATGTCCCTCTATAACCGTATTCAGCAGAAAGGTATCAGCGAGGTGTATGAGGAAGCTGCCTACACCTGGTTCAACCGTCTCTGCGCCATCCGAATCCTGCAGAAGAACAATCTCTGCAGTCCGGTTCTGGCGTATGCTGATACAGCACGCACTCCCGTCATCGTAGATGAAGCCCGACAGGGACGCATCCCACAGATGAAGGAAGAGTTACGCCAGCGACTCGTGGAACTCCTCGATGATGACACCAAGGTGACAGAGCAGTTTGCCATCCTCATCACAGCCTGGTGCCACGACAACCCTATCATCAACCAGTGTTTCGGCAGTATTGCTGATTACACCGAACTGCTTCTGCCAAACAATATTCTGGCAGCAGGCGGTTTTGTGGATATGCTGAACCATACAGAATTTATCACCGATGAAGACTTCCAGTCACCAGAGTTGATTGGATGGCTTTATCAGTTCTATATCTCTGAGCGCAAGGACGAGGTGTTTGCCAAGAAGGGCAAGTTCGAGGCTGATGAGATTCCTGCAGCTACCCAGATCTTCACCCCTAACTGGATTGTGAAGTACATGGTACAGAACACCGTGGGAAGAATCTATCTAGATAATAATCCATACGAGACGCAGCTGCAAAAGAAGTGGCAGTATTTGGTTGAACCTTCAGAAAAGCCAAGCAATGATACTCTCTTGAAGTACAACGAATTAGAAGACTTAAAGATAGCAGACCTTGCCTGCGGTTCCGGTCATATTCTCAACGAATGTTTCGACCTGCTCTATGACCTTTATATTGCCGAAGGCTATGGTCGTGGAGAGGCTGTGGAGAATATCTTCAGCCACAACCTCACGGGTATCGACCTCGACACCCGTGCCAAGCAGTTGGCAACTTTTGCCCTTTTGTTGAAGGCCTGCCAAAAGGATGCAGCTTTTGCGGATGCGCATTGTATGCCTAATGTGCTCTCTATGCCTAAGCCATGGAACGAAGAAACGCAAGGTTCAATTGAAGACATGCTTCATATCTACTTCCAAGGAGAATCTACCAATTGGCAGAAGGAAGAAATTATGGACTGCTTCGACCTGATGCAGAACGCCGATTCGCTTGGCTCTATCATGAAGTTCGACATCAACGAGAGCACTCGCCTGCTCATCAAGCAGACTACCGATTACTGGTGCAGTCAGCAGATTGTACCTGAGGAAGTGCGTGCACAAATGACAGCATTCAAACTGATTCTTGCTTTGACGGAGAAGTATCATGCGCTGGTTATGAATCCGCCTTATATGGGAGCAGGACATATGGACGAAGCACTATTGTCATACGCTAAAGCAAACTATCAAAATACATCCAATGATCTTGGAGCAGTTTTTATGGAGGTTGCTTTTGAGGCAATTAAGGAAAATGGAAAATTTGGAATGATAAATCAGGCTGCATGGTTTTTCAAACCAACATATAAAGCTTACCGTATTGATATTATTAGTTCAGATTCATACAATCTAGAAAGCGCATTATATCTTGGTCCAAATACCTTTCCAGAGCTAAAAGGGGAAGTAGTACAGTCTGTAACTTTCATTGCTTCTAAAAGTAATAAGCAGTCTACTATTTTCTATCATTTGAAAAATGGGGCGACAAGTGAAATAAAATGCAATATGTTTATTCATAAAGATTGCAGAATTTTCATAGAGAAGTTAAACGAATTTTCTAATTTTAATGGTTGCCAATTTGGATTTTGGATAGATTCTAATGTACAGATGACCTTTAAAGAATCCCCAATTTCTAAATTTGGAGATGCAAAACAAGGCCTAAAAACAGGAGACAATACATATTTTATAAAAACATGGTTTGAGGTATCTAAGTTAAAATTAAACGCCAAATGGTTTCCTGTAGAAACAGGTGGAAACTTTAGAAAATGGTATGGCAATGGAATTAATGTATTGAATTGGGAAAATGACGGAGAAGAATTGAAAAATTTCAAAGATGGAAATGGCAAATTACGTTCTCGTCCACAAGGATTACAATATTCATTTAAAGATGGCATAACTTGGTCTACTTCCGCAGGTGACAAACCTTCTTTTAGATATTCAGACAGAAGATTTCTTTTTGAAAGTTCTGGCTCGAAATTCTTTTTGAAAGATACAGAGAACAATCTTGATGTCTTTTGTGCATATTTTAACTCGTATGTAGTTAAGAGTTTTATCAATATGTTATCTCCTGGACTAGGTGTTTCTGAAGGTGCTATTAAATCTTTACCATTTATAGACGACTATAATATTCATACATATAAGGCTCACCAAAACATCGCCATCAGCAAATCCGACTGGGACGCCCACGAAACCTCCTGGGATTTCCAGCGCAACGAGCTCTTATCCATCGACACCTCCACCTACATGGAGAACATCGATTATAAGATGGAGAAGCATTTCGAGGAGACGGGCGAACATATCAGCATCTCCCCTGCTGCCCCACAGTTAGGCAGTTTGGAATGGCGCATGGAGCAATACAAGACGAAGTGGGAGCGCAAGTTTATGCAGCTACATAAGAACGAGGAAGAGCTCAACCGCCAGTTCATCGACATCTATGGCCTGCAAGATGAGTTGACTCCTAACGTTCCACTGAACGAAATCACTATCCTTCAGCAGGGAGAGATTGATGTAACAGATAATGGTATTACCTGGAACGAGGATGCAATGACCAAGCAGCTCATCAGCTATGCTGTGGGCTGCATGCTCGGACGTTATCGTCTCGACAAGCCGGGACTCCACATCGCCCACCCTAACCCAACCGATGAGGAGATTTCTCCTTATGAATACAAGGGTGAACAGTGGGAAATAGATGACGACGGCATCATGCCGCTCATGTCTAACGACTGTGGTTTCTCCGACAACGCCTCAGCCCGCTTTGCCGATTTCATCCGTGTGGCATTGGGCAACGAGGAGCATGTGTCAAACCTGAACTACGTAGAGCAATGCCTTGGCAAGACCTTGGAGCAATACTTCGTAAAGGACTTCTGGAAAGACCATAAAAAGATGTATCAGAACCGCCCTATCTACTGGCTGTTCTCATCCAAGAAGGGCGCCTTCCAGGTCATCGCCTACATGCATCGCATGAATGCCTACACCGCAGAACGTGTGCGCTCGAAGTATCTCCTCCCTTACATCGAACACCTGGAGGCAGAAATCGATAAACTTGATGCCCGTCGTGCCGAACTCTCCACCAAAGAGACCAAGCAGCTGCAGGCTCTGCAGAAGCAACTCGACGAGTGCCGTGAATACCACGAGCGCCTGCAAGTAGTAGCCGAGCAAGCCATCAGCTTCGACCTCGATGACGGTGTTGTTGTCAACTACGCCAAGTTCGGTAATATATTACAGAAAATTAAATAGACAGAAAATTAGTAATGGACAATCAGCAAATTGCAAATTTATTAAATATCCAAAGAGCAAGTCGTGAAAATCGATTAGTAATCTTTGTTGGTGCTGGAGTTTCTATGAACTCCAGCGTTCCTTCATGGAATCAACTGATCAATAGAATGAAGGCTGAGTTACCTAATGAGTTCTCGGAAGAAACTGACGCACTTAAAATTGCTCAGATTTATAAAGATTCCCGCGGACATAAGGAGTATATGGATAAAGTGAAAGATATTTTACTTTATAACAAAGCTGTACCTAATCCATTACATAAAAGTATATTAGCACTAAATCCATGTCATATAATTACAACAAACTATGACGACTTGATAGAACAAGAACTTTCCAAAGAATTCTTGCAGTATCATATAATACGAGAGGATAAGGACATACCACAAATGACAAATTCTAATACTCTTGTAAAGATGCATGGGGATTATGTTACAGATAACATAGTACTCACAGAAGATGATTACTATAATTATAAGGAAAATTTTCCATTAACAAGGGCGTTTGTACAATCTTTGTTTGCAAGTAAATTGATATTATTTGTAGGTTTTTCTTTTGCAGATTTAAATCTTAAGTTTATTCTTAATGAACTTAAAAATATTCTTTCAGATAAAATGCAAAGACCATACCTGCTATCGTGTGATGAGCCAAGCTATGCGACAAAACTTTATTTTGTAAAGAAAGGTGTTAATATAGTTTATATTTCTGAAGCTGATGTTGATTTGCTTAATGATGGAAAATACCAAAGCAAAGATTTAAGCGGAATAGGATTGCATACTGACAAACTTTTGTATGCAATCAAAAACTATAGTGCCATACCACAAGATAATTTAGCATTATATCTCTATAGTCGTATTGTACCATATATGAGTGAAATGCGCTCTTTTGGGGATGGACTTCAATACTTTTTCCCGAAAATGAGATTACACTGGAACGCTCATTCTTCTGGTCTGCAAACATTTACTGATTATTTTAAGCAACTTGCAAAGGATTTAGCAACAAATGAAGCTAAAAGAAAATTTCTTAGAGAAAATCCCGCAATCAATTTGCGAACTCTTATGAAATTAGCGTATTATAACTATCTATTTGAAATAGATGGGCTTACCATTCTTGATGCAAAATTTATAGAGAATATAAAAGATTTCAAAGCCTCAACTCTTGATTATATCCATCAATTTGATTCTGCAAAAGTCAACCAGATTGTAAAAAAATTAAGAGTTAGACGGATTACTTACACTATAGAAGATTTAGAACTACCATACATATTATACACTCTTGGTGATGCGTATAGCGCCTATAAATTTTATGGTGATTTGCTTACAGAATACTGGAATAAGAAGAAATACATCTTATATTTCATTTGTAGACATAATATGTGGGCTATTCGCTATTGCGTGTGTAACCAATTATGGCTTAATGATAAGTATGATGAAGATAAGGAAATAGAATTGGCATCAAGCACAAATCTTGATACCATATTGGCAAAACTGCCTATAGAGTCTGAGATAAAAATGATACTTCAAGATATGATTTCTTATAGGTCAATAGGAGACCGCACTCTTCATACTGTACATCTAAAAGAAGAAATTTATCAACAAAGAAAAAATGCAGAAAATGGTGGAGGTTCTATAAATAGCTTCATTCCAAATCTGATGTCTCAATTTTATAGAGAATCTTTGTTCTCATGGGCAAATTTCATTATATGGGACAATAACGCATATTTTAAACAACTTAGTGAAAACAATGCTCTAGGCATATTGAATAGTTTCGCCACACCTTCTTCATCTATGTTTGGAGGGTATGGGCAAAATACCCGTATATGTGCACTTGATGCTTTTATGCTGGAATCATTAATATTTAGCATAGACCATAAAAGGTTAAGAGAAATTATAAAGGGCTATGATATAAAAACGTTGTCATTTAGTCAAAAAGGCGTGAATTATATTACTTCATGTCTTGATGGTTTATTAGAGAAAACAGAAAATATGTTTGTTAACGAAAAGTTGTTTTTCGCTCCACTGAACAATCTTTTGTTAATAATAAGCAAAGCTAAAGACGAACGAATTGATGCTGTAAAAATATACGATGTAGTAATTAAATATTTGAATAATAATAATTATAATAGACATTTTGAAAGCGACATCCTTATGTCAATTATAAAGAATTATGAACCAAATACTGACACTGCAAAGCTATTAATTGTTAAATTGCTCAATTTCTCTTCGGAGTATAAGCAATATGCATATTGTATCTATAGTTTAGCAAAACAGCTCAAAAAGGAAAATCATAAATTGGAAACCTTTACTTTGAATGCTTTTGAGAGCAGAGATTTCTTGGGTGCAGAGATAAGTTACATATATCCACTTTTGCAAGGAGTTGAGCAGAAACGTGCTTTGACTTACTCTTTGGCAAAAATAGACAATTTGTATGATTACATCCATTTCATTAACTATAATGACATCAACGAATATTCAGTAGAACGTTTTAAATATTTGATGGAACAGAATAAATCAGAGTTAAGTTTAGATAGGATATGTTATATCTTAGCTGGACTAAGAAAGAAGCCGTTGTTTCATGAGATTCATACTTATATTGACGAGTTCGCAAAAAATAATGGCTGCATGAATTTTTTCTTATCGCCGTATGATTACAAGCAGAATGAAAATGTTGAAGTTCCTTGGATTCTAACTTTTGATGAAGACAACCGTAAAAAGTTGTTCAAAAAGGAAGTATATAAGAACAAACTGAAACAGTATATTTGCGATCCTCTGGTTCAAGAGGGTGAGAAACAAAAATTATTGAAGTATTTATAAAGTTATGGTACAAGATAGAATATACAACTACTTTGAGCGTAATCCACAACTTCATGTGCTCTTCATCTTCGACAGGATGAACATCATCCAGAACGAACTGGATGAGATGAAGGAATGGAATGACGACTATATATATAAGGTGTTTGATGGTGCGTGGTTCAATGCCAAGTATGCCATCGAAAATGATTGGAAGGACAAGCATGTTGTTCTGCTCTTCCCGGAACAGGTATATCCACATACAGAGGAACAGCAGCTCAGTTTCCCCCTACTCGATATGCTGAAAGCCAACATGGAGTATAAGGAAGAAGACTATGCCAGTTTCATGCAGCAGTATAATCTTCCTGAGAAATTCCGTGGCTTCGTAAAGAAGAACATTGGTGAGATTATGTCTTCTAAGGTGAGCAACATCCTCAATGGACATATTGACAATACATCGTTCAGTGAGGATATGGTTTGCCGTGCCTTCATTTCCAATTATCTTGGCGAGAAGAAGCTGCAGGAATGGGAACAGCTCATTATCAAGATGATTATTCTGGATGGAATAGCAGAAGAGAAGAAGCGTACTGATTTCTGGTATAAGCTCAGCAAGAATTTTGATGCTTCAAAGGCTTTATCGGAAAAGTTGGATAAGCTCTTCGGCTTAACTCCTAACTTTAACGCTGCCATCAAGATGAAAAACGTGGCTGAGAGTTTGAAGTACAATAGCATCACTCAGCTTTTAGACGCAGTACCGGGAGACACCTATAAGCAGTACAAAATCAGCAATTCTGTAGTACTTGACCAGGTGAACAAAATCTATGAGCTGGGTACACACGACCGCCAACTGTCAGAGAAGTTTGCCCAGGCAATGAGTATTTTGGCAACAGACATCAAGGAAGAGGAAATCATCAATATCTATGGTATTGATGCCAACTACTACTATCTTACAGAGTCACTCTGCTGGCCAATACTCAAAGAGATTGTAGAAGAAAAGCTGATGGCAGACCCAGAGCAGGTAAATGACCGCATGCGTGAGTTGTCTTTGAAGCTTCCTGTAGATAGTGACATTCAGATTGCAATCCGATTCATAGAGCAGTCGGCTTTATACTATGCTCAGGTAAGAGGTCTTGGAACGCTGAAACTCAACAGTACCAAGGAGTATGTTGAGAAATATACAGAAGAGTTCTATCTTGTAGATCTCTACTATCGTCGTACACTTGAAGCATACCACGAACTCATCACAAAGGAGAATCCTATCGAACAGACATTAAGTGATGCCAAGCATCAGTTGGATTTGGAATATGCCAAGATTACTAATGTACTAAACCTCGAATGGCTGACATGCGTCGGGGAAAAGGGTGCCTGGTTTACTGAAACCGGATTAAAGCGTCAAGAGGATTTCTACAAGAACGAGTCAGATACCAGTGTGAAGCAGGTTGTCATCGTATGTGATGCGCTTAGATATGAGGTAGCAAAGGAACTGATGCTGGAACTGGCCAAAGAGAAGCATATTGCAACAATAGATGCATACCAGGCAATGCTCCCTACGGAAACCAAGTATTGCAAGCCTGCCCTCCTTCCTCATCACTTGCTGGAGTTGAATGGCACAGACATGATGGTGGATGGAACATTGCTGACAACTACAGAACAGAGGACTGCACATTTGGGAAAATATCGGGAAGGAGCCATCTGTACACGCTATGAAGACGTGATGAATGGCGACGCACAATCCATGCGTGAACTCTTCAAACGTTCATTGGTATATATATTCTATGATACAATAGATGAAGCCGGTCATTCACAAAGTCCGTTCGAGGTAATCAGTGCTTGCAGAAAAGCCATTGAGCAACTGACTGTACTGGTAAAACGTCTGCATGCAACATGGAATGTAACAAATGTTCTTCTTACAGCAGATCATGGCTTCCTCTATAATGACATGAAGTTTGAAGATAAGGACAAACATAGCATTACAGACTCTGCTATAGAGAAAAAGACAAGATATTATCTTACAGATAGCAACGATACTTTTGAGGATATTGTAAAATTCCCTCTTGACAAGGTATCTTCTATCAAAAGTACCACTCCTTTGCAGGTTGCAGTACCTATCGGAACTAATCGCCTGGCTGCACCAGGTGGCTACAACTTTGCTCATGGTGGCGCTTCACTCCAGGAAATGATTATTCCAATTATTAAGAGCGTGCGTAAGAAAACGAACAAGACTGAAAAGGTGGGCGTAGCTCTGATGAGCCACAACCTGAATATGGTGAGTAGCCGCCTGAAGTTCCAGATGATACAGTCGGAAGCAGTAAGCATGACCGTGATGGAACGCAAGGTGGTTTGCTGTATTTATAATGGTGACGATCCTGTAACCCAGGAGAAGGAAGTGACACTGAATAGCACTGATGCAACGAACTTGAACAATCGCGTGTTTGAAGTGACACTCAATCTGAATAAATCTGTCAATGCAAGTATGTTACAGCTTAGAATCTACGATGTGGATGACAAACTGAACCCACTTGTACGTGAGACAGTGAAGAACAATACAATGATAGAACAAGATTTTTAAGGAATACTGCATATGGATTTACAACAGAAAGTAATGAATGCCTTCATAGGCAAAGTGGTAAGAAAGGATTTGGCTTTCCTCGTGAAGGGAGGTCTGCCTGTTCCTACATACGTGTTGGAATACCTGCTGGGGCAGTATTGCGCCAGTGATGATGAAGAAATCATCAACGAAGGTTTGGAAAAGGTGAAGCAAGTTATCCAAAACAACTATGTTCACCGTGCTGAAGCAGAATCGGTAAAAGGTATCATACGTGAGAACGGCAGACATCGCATCATCGACAAAGTGACCGTTGTGCTCAACGAGAAAAACGATGAGTACCAGGCAACATTTGCCAATCTGGGATTGACAGGAGTGCCTATCGGTACAGACTACGTGCGTAAGAACCCAAAATTGCTGAGTGGCAATGGCGTTTGGTGCATTGTTACCATTGGCTATATCAGTGGTGAAAGCGTCAAGGTTAGATGGGAAATCCAGACATTGAAGCCTATCCAGATTTCAAATATCGACCTGCAGGAATATATCGACCAACGTAAAAACTTCACTACAGAGGAGTGGATTGACTTCCTGATGCACACAGTGGGTCTGAACCCTGAGGCAATGAACCGCCGTGAGAAGTTCATCACTTTAGCTCGTCTTCTCCCTCATGTTGAGAACAACTTCAATTTCATGGAATTGGGTCCAAAGGGAACAGGTAAGTCTCATGTATTCCAGGAACTGTCTCCTTATGGCGTGCTTGTCAGTGGTGGTGACGTAACCTCTGCCCGACTTTTCGTGAAAATCCAGGGCAACAAGGAGATTCTCGGACTGGTAGGCTATTGGGATGTTGTGGCATGGGACGAGTTTGAACAGCAGAAAGGCCGTAATGTGGATGCTGTGCTCATCGATACGATGCAGAACTATCTTGCCAACAAGTCATTCAACCGTGGTAAGGGAACCCACGAGGCAAGTGCATCCATGTCTTTCGTAGGTAATACTAAACATACTGTTCCATACATGTTGAAGAACAGCCATCTGTTTGAGAGCATTCCTACATCATTCATCAAGGGTGCGTTCCTCGACCGTATCCATCTCTACAATCCAGGTTGGGAAATCAAGATGTTAAAGAAGAACAGTTTCTCCAAAGGATATGGTCTTATTACAGACTACATTGCAGCCGTGCTTCACGAAATGCGCAATGATGACAGAACAGCTGTACTGAATGACTATGCGAAGTTTGACGGTTCTCTCTCAGAACGTGACCATCTTGCTATCCGTAAGACATTCTCTGGTATGATGAAACTCATCTATCCCGATGGTAAAATGACAGACCAGGAGGCCTATGAGTTGGTTGACTTTGCTGCAGAAGGTCGTAAACGTGTGAAGGATCAGCTCTATGTAATCGATGAAACTTTCATGGCAGAGCCGGCAAAGTTCAAGTACATCAACTTGAAAACTGGTTTCGAAGTGAGCATAGAGACATTGGAACAAGTAAGCAATCAGGTAGTAGAACATACAACGACTGAAGATAATACAGAAGAAGCTGAAACTTCCACAGAAAACAATGAGACATCTACTGTAGTTGCCAATGCAGAGGGAGGTTCGAATCAGCATCCGACCAAACGTCCACGCATTCCTATTTTACAAGAAAAGAGTATGTCATTCAGAATGGGACAAACAGGCGTAAGTTATGAGAAGTTATTTGCACCTTATATGAGAGAAGCAAAGGAAATAACCGTTGAAGATCCATATATACGTGCTTCATGGCAAATCAAGAACTTCATGGAGTTTGCTCTGATGCTTATCAACACACGTCCTGTGGATGACTTGAAACTGAACCTTTTCACTAATGAAGAGGAAGACAAGATACCAGACTTGATTGACAAGCTTGATGACATCAAGGACGACCTTGCTTCTTATGGCATTGAGTTTACATACAAGTTCAGAGACTTCCATGACAGATGTATCAAAACAGATACAGGATGGACAATTACTCTTGGACGTGGTCTTGACATGTTTGAAAAGTATAGTCCCTACTCTATTGCATCATCAAAACAGGACATGCGTAAGTGTAAGGAGTTTACAGCAACATTCATGAAGACAAAACATGCATAACACAATATTAGAGCAGCCACAGTATTCAATAAATACCAAAAGGCTGCCCTAATTGTAGTTTATAGAACTGATAAGGTAGAGTTCTCTGGAGGAAGTTTAATTATAATCAGAAAGAACAAATATGAGTTTAAAAGATATAGTTACATTATTCAAGAATCACCAAATCCAATATGGACTAAATGGTGATTCTAATTTAGAAGAATTATATAAATGGGAATTGGTGTCCAAACAAAATGGGCACCCAGACCCTAATGCTATAGATTTTTCTAAAGAGATTAATTCTCTAGAATTTAAGAATCTATGCTTCAGTTCACAGATTACCGCAATTAGAAATTTTGCGAAATATGAACCAGAAGAGTATAGAAAACTCTTTAGAGCACTGTTTGATGAAAACATCCTTCTGCAAGAAAGAGTAGAAAATTTTACTGAAAGTTGCAAAACATTATGGGATGATAAGATTAAAGCAAAGTTTACCAATCATACGAGTGCAATGTGCGATGAACGACTTATCAGTTGTTTCTTGGCATTCCATAATCCTCAGAAATATACTTTTTATAAAAATGACGTATATAAGAATTTATGTAAACTTTTAGAGGTTAAGCCACGAAAGGCAGGTCTAAAGCTTGTTCATTTTTACGAATTACTGGATCAATACGTTATTCCAGAGATTGAGAAAGAGGATGAATTGATTTTGTCCATCAATGACGAAATAAAGAATAATGGATGTATTCAAAGTATGCCACTTACTGCCCAAACGGTATTATGGTACTATAATAGAGCATTATTAAAAAACACAGATACTGACAAGGAAGATAATGAAAATGATCTTGTTGAAACAAAAATAGACAACACTATGATGTATCAAAAATATATTGACTTGCTTAAAGAGAGCAAGAACTTAGTTCTGACAGGTGCTCCTGGTACAGGTAAGACCTTTATGGCACAGGCCATTGCAAAAGAAATGGGATGTGGTGAATATGAAATGTGCTTTGCGCAGTTTCATCCTTCTTATGACTATACAGATTTTGTAGAAGGGCTCCGACCTATCATGATGTCAGAAGGACAGATGGGATTTGAGCGTAAAGATGGAATTTTTAAAGAGTTTTGCAAAAAAGCTATCAAGAACTTGATTGATTCTGCAAAGAGTATTGAAAATCTCTCTAAAGAATTATCTTGGGAAAATAAGTTACAGCAATTTATTGATGATTCTATAGACAACGACACAAAATTTAAATTATCAAATGGAAGTGAGTTTACGATAGATGAAATCAAAGGGAGAAACATTATAGCTCATAATGATAGTAACCCTAAAACGCCACTTATTCCTATAAACGCTGATGAAATAATAGAGTTGCTGACCAATGATGTTCCACTAAATATAGTGCGTGATATCCGTACCTATTTTAACAGAAAATTTGGTACACAACCTGATTCTTATGCATTCATTATTACGAAAGCTATTCGTGAAATGAAATATAAGGCGCAAGTTATATCAGCAAACAAAATTGAGCGTAAGCCATTTGTCTTTATCATTGATGAAATCAATCGTGGAGAGGCTTCAAAAATATTTGGTGAACTATTCTACGCCATTGACCCTGGTTATAGAGGCAAGAAAGATATTCGAGTAAAGACTCAATATCAGAACCTTGTCCCTGAAACAGATGTATTTGCAGAAGGATTTTATATTCCAGAAAACGTATTCATTCTTGGTACAATGAATGATATAGACCGTAGTATCGAGAGCATGGACTTTGCTATGCGTCGCAGATTCACTTGGAAGGAAATAAAGCCTGAAGACACACAATCTATGCTCGACACACTCGAATGTGCTACTAAGGCAAAGAGTGTAATGGCAAGATTGAATAATGAGATATCCAAGATTGAAGGGCTTGGTCCTGCCTACCAGGTTGGACCATCATACTTCTTGAAGTTGGATGGTAATGGTGGAAACTTTGAAAAGCTGTGGAATATGAATATCGAACCATTGCTTAGAGAATATATACGTGGTTTCCGCAAATCAGACGAAATCATGGAGAAGTTGAGAAATGCTTACTTCGACATCAAAGAAAGCAACTCAAATATTAATGATAAAGAATTAGTCGATGAGAATTAACTTAACAGATAATAATATTGGACAGGTGGAAGCTGGGACATTTCTTCGTAAAGATGTCTCAGCTTTATTCCCTATTGCCGACAAGACAATAGCTCAATTATGTCATGAAAATGAGAATCTGCTAATATTTCCCTATAGTATAGAGGATTCTGACGACAAAGTCGGTGAAGCTTCTGTTATGACCATTCTAAATACAAGTGACCCTGAAAAGGTACGTATTACCACAGGAAATGTGATGGGTTTTATCGGTGTAGGAAACCTGCAGATAAAAATTAAATCCCGCTTTGACGAAGGACGCGATGATTATCTCTTACATTACATGCTTCAAAAGGTCTTTTCATTCAATCTCTTTGACCTTAATCACAATAACGAAAAAGAGGATGTATTTGACTTTATTATGTTTATGTTCCCTCACTTGCTAAGGAACGCAATGCGCCAGGGCATATACAGAGAGTATCAGAACTTCAAACATAACGATGCCAAATTAAAAGGTACTATTGACTGGGGTCGCCATATTGCCCAAAACATTCCGTTTGCAGGAAATGTGGCATACTCCACTCGTGAATATACCTATGACAATGACATGACAGAGTTAATCCGTCATACAATTGAGTTTATGAAGTCAAAGAGATATGGTCAATCTGTATTAGGTTTAGACCAGGAAACTATAGACAATGTAAAATCTATAATTTCTCTAACTCCTTCATATAACAAAAATGAGCGTGTTGCAATTATTGGTAAGAACCTTAGACATAAGAGTCATCCTTACTATACGGAATACCAGCCCCTGCAATGCCTATGCTTACAAATTCTTAGAATGGAAGAAGTAAAGTACGGAGAAACTGATGAGGAGATTTGCGGTATTCTGTTTGATGGAGCCTGGCTTTGGGAAGAGTATCTGAATACGATTCTACAAAAAGAGGGCTTCAAGCATCCAGAAAACAAGAAACAAAAAGGTGGCATCTATTTGTTTGAAGATCATAGTGGAATCCGTTATCCAGATTTCTACAAAAATGATATTGTTCTCGATGCAAAATACAAGAAGCTTGAAAGTTATGAAAAAGTTTCAAAAGTTAATCGCAATGACCTTCATCAGTTAATCACATACATCACCAGCTTGCAGGCCTCGAAAGGAGTTTTTATAGCTCCTTTGACTGAAAGACAGGAGAAAATTCCAAAATCACGATTGAAGAACTCATCTGCATTACTATATATATTAGGTATTGAGATTTGTCATACGTCCACATCTTATGCAGACTTCTGTGAAAAGATGAAAGCAAAAGAAGCATACTTTGTAGATACATTAAGGCAATTATAATAGGTCAAAACAACTAATTTAAGCAGGAAGAAACAGTTCTTTCTGCTTTTTTTATCCAGTAATTTGCACTATCTTTTTATAGTGCAGATAGACTGCACAAGACTTTCATACCTTTGCATCAGAAGTTAAACATTAATTGAAAAAAGGTATGGGACTATT
>ERZ1026901.568-NODE-568-length-28466-cov-111.823554_pt1 | contig 28466 bp, 20 predicted proteins | sample MGYA00380179_ERZ1026901 | MGnify/ENA primary metagenome ERZ1026901 (study PRJEB33269, sample SAMEA4719815) | human gut metagenome | biome: human-associated habitat; feature: organic feature; material: feces | place: Cameroon | collected 2013-10 ... | reverse complement strand
CTTTTATTTGTGCACAGCACGCGCCCATAATCGGAAAAAACAAAGAAAAACACAAACAGGTGGCTCCAGCCGTCCGCTACCTTGTGTTTTTTATGTTTTTTCCTTTTGTTGGCACAGTGATGCTCCAGCATCACTCATGATATCGTTTGGAGGATGGGTGTCGAGAGCAACGCTCTCGTAAAGCCCATTCGCCAAACGGTATCATGAACCCGTAGGGTGTGACAACAAAAGGTATGTGGATAAAGGTTTTTGTCAAAGCCCTGCCTAACCAGATCTCACCGATAAATTCCTGTTTGACGGTTAGTTTGCATGACAATATTTGCATTTCTAACGCTCAATACTATGAGTTGAACGCACGAAGAAATCTTTGGTGCGAAATTCTTGAGTTTTGAGCATTTTCAGATAACATGTTCACGCACAGTATGTTATGCGGTTTTATAACGAAATACAATGAAATCCAGCTCTCAAATGAGCCACTTTTTGCTGCAATAGCGCCACTTTTACACCCTAATAGTGCCACTTTTATCATGCAATAGCGCCACTTTTACACTATAATAGTGGCACTATTGTACTGTAAAAGTGGCACTATCGTTAAACATTGGTGCTGTTTGCACAGCAGAACACCATAAAAACGGCTTTTTGATTCTCTATAATTGATTTTTATTTTGTAATAACTTTTTACCATTTGTACAATATTTGCATGGTTGACATGAAGCCATGTTTTTTTGACAAGAAGACATGAAGCCATGTTTTTTTGACAAGAAGACATGAAGAACATGTTTTTTTTTGACAAGAAGACATGAAGAACATGTTTTTTTGACAAGTAGACATGTGGAGACCTGCACAGCAGAAAAAGGGTAATCGTAGGAGGCTATGGCGTCTCGCCGTAGCCACGCACCCACGGACGCAAGCAAATGAAGTAATAGTTGATTGAGCGTTATGCTATGGTAGCCACGCTGCCACGAAAGGAAGCAGATTGAGTATGAGCTGCGGGTTCCGCGGAGCGGGACCTATATCATGAAACCCACTGCAAGCTGCGAAGCAGCGCAGCTGTGGGTACAATATGATACCCCCACCCCTATCGTTCCCCGAAGGGGGACTGACGCATCCACTATGATGTTGAGGATTATAGTCGGTCCCGCTTTGCGGAACCAAGAAAGGGTGAGGTGATGCCTATCCCACAGCTGCGCTCCTTCGGAGCTTGCAGTGGGTTTCTGAAAGATACGTGTCCCCTCGGGACACGGCGCTGACAGGCTGTTCTGCTATGGTAGGCTGCGGGGCTACGGCGAGACGCAATAGCCTCCTATGTTTGTACAGGCTGCTAAAGTGGCATCTGTGGGAGAGCATCTTCTCAAGCTGCTAACCGTATGGCGTAGCCAATTAATAACTAATAACTACTAAATAATAAATAAAAAAATCTGTGGGAGAACAATCTCAAGCTGCTAACCGTAGGGCGTAGCCAATTAATAACTAATAACTACTAAATAATAAATTCGGGGCGTGTTTTTATCAGAATCGGTGCGGCGGTCTGCCTCCCATTCCCGGGCGCATGCCAGAGGGCGGCGGGCCCATTCTGTCCGGTCCGCCGGGTCCTCGCTGTCCTTGACCTCTCATGCCACTCCTTGCCTGCTTGCCGCCGAAGAGATTTAGGCGGTAGATGACGTGGAGCATGGCGTAGCTGTTGATGGAGTTGTACTGGATGTCGCTGCGACTCATTGCCGATACCGTTCTGGAGAAGTCGGTCTGGTTGTGGAGGATGTCGTATAGCTGGAGCGAGACGGTCAGGGCGTTGCCCTTCAGGAAGCCCTGCGAGAGCTGCGCGTTCCATATCAACTCGTTCGTGTTCATCGACTTGTCCGCATAGCCACGCCTTGAGTTCTCGCGAATGTCCGTCGACAGACTCGTTCCCCACGGGGCGGTGATGTTGACGGTGGTGCCGTAGGCGAACTGCCATGTGTCGAGGTTGCTCTGCGTCTGGAGGTTGTTACGGGCGTGCATATAGTCGAGCGAACCGTTCAGCTCCACCTCCAGCCATGAGTTGCGATAGCCCACGCCCAACTGCTCGCCCACGCTTGTGGAGCGAGTGATGTTGCGCTGCGAGTCGGCATTGCGACCTACGCTGACGTAACCCACGCGGTTCTGATAGTCAAGATTGGTGAACGTGTTGATGTTCCAGTAGCCAGCCGTGTCGATGGCCATGTTGAAGACCAGCATACCCGACGCGTTCCAGTTGCCATTGATGTTCTCCGGTCGTGTGGTCCTGCCACCCGTCTGCTCGTCGTACGACACGCGGTAGCCGATGCTGTTGCGCGTGTTCTGATAGTTAAGGCTGGTCATTATAGCCATCTGGTGCTTCTCGATGTAGTTGTTGTATTCCGCACGGAGGCTGTTCGTGAACGACGGCTTCAGACCCGGATTACCCTTCGTGACATTCAGCGGATCGCTGTCGTCCGTGATGTCGAGAAGGTCTGTCATGGAAGGTTGCGACGTCGTGCCGCGATAGTTGACGCGCAGCTGGCTCACGTTCGAGAAACGATAGCGGAAGTCGAGCGTCGGCGTGACGTTCGTGACGGTGCGTGTGGTGTCGGTGAAGACGCCCTGATAGTCCTGCTTGAACTTCGACATCTGCGGCTGCACCTTCACACCCACGTTCAACTGATATTTGTCTCTGATGACACGCAGCATGAGGTCGATGTCGTGCGTGTAGTTATGGTATTCCGAGTAACGGCTCAGCGCACGGTCCTCGTATTCCTCATACGGACGGTCCAGTCGGTTGAGATAGTCATCCCATCCGCGGTAATGCGGCGCCAAGCCTGAGAAGAAGTCGTCGCCGAGGTTTGAGAAGTCGTACGTGGCACGGTCACTCTTGCTGTAGGCATACTTGAACCGATAACTCAGCTGCAGGAAGGCGGCACGCCAGAGCGGTTCGCTGTACGTGGTCTGCACGGCGTAGCTATACTGTTTTGTGGGCGTGACGTTGAAGCGGTTGGTCTGGTACGTCGAGTCGTTGCCGAAGCGGTCCTTCTGCTGATAGAGACGCACGTTGTTGGTGGAGAGCGCCTTGCTGTCCGTATCGGAATAGCTGAAGTCGCCACGCAGCGTGACGTTGCGTCCGCGCGACCCCAACTTCCTGTTGAACTGGAGCATGGCACCCACATTCTTCGCCTCGCTGTGGCTGATCTGTCCCGTTCGTGACGTGTTGACCATCTTGCCCTGCTCCGCCATCTGGCTGATAGCAGCGTCAGAGAGCGGGCTGTCAGAGTAAGCATAGGGGTCGTCGTTATACTGTGCCGACGCGGACGTGCTCTTGCCGTCGCTCTTCGTCAGACCGAACGATGGACGGAAGAGGATGTTGGTGAGCGTGTCAGGTCGCCATTCCAGTCGCATCTGCGCATTCCACGAGTCGTTCTGCGTGTTGCTCTGGTTGAGCGAGTTGGAGAAAGAATTGGTGGAACCTACGAAGTTCTCCGAAGCCGACTCCGATCGCACGTCGGAGTTGCGGTGGTTCCATCTTACCGAACCGTTCAGCGAGAGCGTCCTGCCGTCCTCATAATTGAAGTGCGTGGCAGCCATGTTGGACGTGTTGAGACCGTTGCGTCCCATCCCAAACGATCCGCGTCCGCCGCCACCTGGGAATCCCATGTCGCCGGTGTTGTTGAACGATCCGAAGCCCATCATGCGCAACTTGGAATTGAAGTAAGCGCCCATCAGCCTCTCTGCGTATCTGTCGTGCGTGCCGTAGGAGAGGTCGGCATTGGCGAAGACACCCTTGTTCATGCCGCGCTTAATGCCGAAGTCGAGCACGGTCTGCTCGTTGCCGTCGTCGATGCCGGTGACCTTGGCAAGGTCACTCTTCTCGTCGTACGCCTTCACCTTATTGACGATGCTGGTGGGTAGGTTCTTCATAGCCGTCTTGGTGTCGCCGACCATAAACTCCTTACCGTCCACCTTTATCTTCTTCACCTCCTTGCCGTTGATGGTTATCTTGCCGTCGTCGCCGATCTGCGCACCGGGGAGTCGCTTCACCAGTTCTTCGATGGTGGATCCTTCCGGGGTGCGGAACGCCGCGGCATTATAGACGAAGGTGTCCTTGCTGAGCGTCACCTTCGCCGCGTTGGCTGTAACGGTGGTGCCCTTGAGCATGATGGCGGACGCCTTGGCGGTGATCTCGCCGAGGTGGATGTCCTTCAACGGTTCGGTGACATGGACATTACGATAGGTGTTGTCGTAGCCCACGCTGGAGATCTTGAGGATGTATGCGCCCTTGCGGTCTACCTTAAGGGCGAACTCTCCCCTATCGTCGGTAACCGTACCGGCTACGTACGAGCTGTCCTTGCGAAGTAGTTGCACGGTGGTCTGCTCCATCTTCTCCTTAGTGTCCTTGTCGATGACAGAGCCGGTCAGCCTGCACTCCTGTGCGCTTGCGGTCAGAGCAGAGACGACAAACAACATAAATAATAATATCTTCCGTGTCATTGGCTTGTGTTTTTTTTATCTGTGTAAATAGACGAGGAAGAAGTGGAAAGGTTTAAAAAGTAGGCTCCTGGGGGTGCATTGATGTATGAGCTGTGGGTTCCGCGGAGCGGGACCTATATCATGAAACCCACTGCAAGCTGCGAAGCAGCGCAGCTGTGGGTACAATATGATACCCCACCCCTATCGTTCCCCGAAGGGGGGACTGACACATCCACTATGATGTTGAGGATGATAGTCGGTCCCGCTTTGCGGAACCAAGAGAGGGTGAGGTGATGCTTATCCCACAGCTGCGCTGCTTTGCAGCTTGCAGTGGGTTTCTGATAGTAACGTGTCCCCTCGGGACACGGCGCTGACTGGTTGCGCAGGAGTCTCCCACAGATTACGCTGATTTACACGGATGAGGGTGCGAAGGATGTTGATTACGGATTTATCTGATTATTCTGATGTTAGAATATATCAATGGCGTAGCTTCAGTAAAATCAGATGAATCCGTAATCAAAGAAAAAATCTGTGACAATCTGTGGCATCTGTGGGAGAACATTCTCTCAAGCTGCATCTGATATCCGTGTTAATCATAGGGTGCGAGGGAGTCTCCCACAGATTACGCTGATTTACACGGATGTTGGGTGCGAAGGATGTTGATTACGGATTTTTAAGACCCGTATTCCTCCACCAACTTTCTCTCGTCCTCCTTTGCCTTGGCGAGGAATGCCTTGTAGTCTTCCGAGTCGGGGTTGAAGGGGCGGTGGTTCAGGGCGGCTTTTATGGGCTGCCATTTCTTCAGGAAGGCGTGCGTGTCGTTGGAGAAGAAAGTGTCGGCGAAGCGTTGGTGGATGTACTTCACGGCTTGGTCGGAGGGATGGAGCATGTCCTCACGATAGAAGCGATAGTCGCGCAGTTCGTCGTTTACGATTTCGTATGCGGGGAAATACGCCACCTTGCATGAACGGTCTGACGCATACTCCTTCACCAACTTGTCCGCAGCCAGCAATAGCGTGGCCTTGGAAAGCTGCGAACCGTGGAAGCCGTACTTGGCGTAGCGGATGGGGCTGACCGTGATAATGACACGGACGTCATCACGCTTCGCACACAGCGCTTCAACAGCACGACGGAGGTAAGAGGCGCACTCGTCTACCGTCAGCTCGCGCTCCGTGAAGAGACGCTGCGGACGCTTCTGGCAGTTGTCCACTATCTCGCCCGTCTCGTTAAGGATGTAGACGTGGTTGGTGCCGAGCGTGAAGACGGCTGTGCGGGGAGCGTCATGGTCGGCAAGGTGGCGCACGACGGTGTGGAGGATACTCGCAGGATTATACATGACACCAAAGGGGTTGACCGTGGCACGAAACTTATCCTCCACGAACAACCTGCCTATGTTGTCAGCAAAGCAGGAGCCCACGAAGAGCATGCTCTCCATGGGAGAGATGCTGAACGGGGCCTGCTGTATGATGACGGGAGTCTGGAGCTGCATATTATTCAGCAGTTTTCTCCTTAACTTCCTTAGAACGGCGTTTTGCCTCGAACACCACGCCAAGTATGATGGCAATGATGAGGAGCGTGTAAGCCACGTAAGCGGCTGTCTCGGTGCGCTTTACGGATACCGGCTTGAAGGTCAGCACCACGTTGTGCTTGCCCGGCTTGACGTTGATGGCACGCAGAATATAGTTGACACGTCCTACGGGCACGTCCTGGCCGTCCACTGTGGCTGTCCATCCCGGATAATAAATCTCGGAGAACACTACGATGCCGCCCTTCTCAGACTGCACCTCGTAAGCGAGTTCGTTAGGTTCATACTTCTTGAGGCTTACCACGGCGTTGTTGTTGTTGGCGGCAGACTTGCCGAGAGCCTCCTCAAACTTCTTGTCAGCCACAGCCTCATGGCGCAGATTGATCTTGCCTACAGCGTCAATCTCCTCATTGGCGTTGGCTACGTAGCGGATGTTATCCACAAACCATGCGTTGCCGTAAGCGTAAGGATTCTGCACGGGCACAGTCTGACCACCCTGCAAGGGAAGGATGACGTACTTCGTGTTGAGCATGTTGAGGACAGGATAGATAGAGTCGCCTGCAACACGAGTCATGTCGCCCTGCGCATCAGCTATGGCAGACATCATCTGGCGCATCTCGGGAGCGATGTAATACTCGATCATCTCCTGATAACGACGCAGTTTGGCAGCGTGATAGCCGCCGATAGACTTATGATAGTACGACGTCTCGTTCTCGTTGAAGGTGTTTGAGGCAAGGTTGAGGACACGATAGTCAGCACCCTTGTCCTGAAGAATCTGACGGTCGGTGGCAGTCTCGCGTACCGGCTCCTCACGCACGCTGCGCTCCACGAACATCTCGTCGTTGAGGTAACGCTTGTTCACCTGCCACATATCCACGAGGCAGAGCACGATGATGGCACCGACAGCCCACTTCGGCTGAATCTTCTTATAGCGCAGCAGGAGCAGAACGGCTGTGCCGACAGCCACTACGAAGAAGGTGCGCCAGCAGTCGGCGGTGAAGATGGAGATGCGCACGTCGCGCAGATTGCTGATAAGCGGATTCAGATATTCCGACGGAATCTGACGCATCTGCTCCATTTCGGAAGCCGAGATATAGTCGGGGAAGAACACCGAGGGCATAATGGCAAAGAGCAGAGCCATGCCGGCTGTGGCTGCGAAGCTTGCCCATACGAAGGTCATGTTGGTGGTGTTCCATGAGAGGATGTTGTTCTTAGCCGTGCCGAGATAGAGCTTAGTCTTGCTGGTGAAGAAGTCGGGGGTGTCCAAAATCTTCTTCAGGGCGAGCATGGCAAGCAACGGAATGGTGAACTCAGCTATGACGAGGATGGACGCCACGGTTCGGAACTTGGCGTACATAGGCACATAATCGATGAAGAGATCAGTGAACCACATGAAGTTTCTGCCCCAAGAGAGGAGCACGGAGAGCAATGTGGCGAAGAACAGCGCCCACTTCATCGGACCTTTCACGATGAAGAGTCCGAGGATGAAGAGCATGAGCACGAAGGCACCCACATACACAGGACCGCTGGTGCCCGGCTGATTGCCCCAATACTGACCCAACTGCTGATAAATCTGATAGAACTGAGGGTCAGCTTTCTCCATAGCCTTCTCGTTCATGGCGAGAGGAACCGAGGCTCCACCCTTGGCGTTAGGCACGAGGAGAGTCCAAGTCTCGTCGATGCCGTAGCTCCACTGCGTGATATAGTCGCGGTCGAGACCGCTTGAGGTCTGGTTGGCGGTGTTCTTCTTCACCAGTTCGCTCTTGCCTCGCATCGACTCCTGTGTGTATTGCCAAGTGTGATAGAGGTTGCTGAGATTGATGACCACGCCGATGGCAGCAGCCACGAAGCACACGCCGGTGGCCTTGCCGAACTGCGCCAGGCGCTTGTTGCGGATGGCGTCGACGAGGTAAGCGATGACCATGAAGAGGATGATGAACATATAATAATATGTCATCTGTACGTGATTGGCCTGTATTTCAAGCGCCGTGAATATGGCTGTGACGATGAATCCCCACAGATACTTGCCACGATAGGCAAGCACAATGCCCGCTATCATCGGCGGCAGATAAGCCAGAGCTATTACCTTCCAGATGTGTCCGGCGGCTATGATGATGAAGAAATAGGAGCTGAACGCCCATATTATGGAACCAAGCACAGCCAACTCGCGACGGAAATCGAAGGCTCTGAGAAGGATGTAGAATCCGAGAAGGTAAGCAAAGACATACCACACGTTCTCGGGAAGCCAGAGATGATAGAAATTGCCCACCTGATTGAGGACGGACTGGCTGTCGTAAGAAGGAGCCATCTGATAAGTAGGCATGCCTCCGAAGAGAGAGTTGGTCCAGCGTGTGCGCTCTCCCGTACGCTGATAATACTCCGTCAGCTCCACTCCAGATCCGCGTCCTGCGGAGGAGTCGTGACGATAAAGGATGCGTCCTTCGGTGTCTGCCGGGAAGAAATAGGCAAACGCGATGACAGCAAAAACCAATGCTACCAGTAGGTCTGGCAGGAATCGTTTGAAGGTCTTCATATTCTTATATAAACGTTTATTGTTTTCTTGTGTGGTGCAAAGTTAACTCAAATCGGTCGAATAACGTCACTATCATCGCATTATTATTAGTTTTGGCATAGGTTTTTGCACAATGTGACGTTTGTAAAATCTTGCAAAAGTGGGGCTAAAGGTGTGTCTTGGACAATCAAAACAAGACGTTATGCGGTGTTCTTGAACTAAAAATGGGGGTTTGTTGAAATAATTTGTCAGTTTGAGGCAAAACCGCTAACTTTGCTATCAGAAAAATACAGGAAATCATCTATAGGTAATAGATAATAAGATTGAGGTAATTAGAGAGTTATAGATTTTAGTAATAAAAATACATCAGATTACGTTTCATACACATTAAGCAATGTTATTTAAGACAGAAAACTAAAAGAAAGATCAATTATCAAGGTTATGTAAGTCGCGCAGAGGCGTGGCGAAAATGAATGAATTTTGTTGTTGATAAAACTCACTTTCGCGAGAAAGTGAGTTTTTTTTTGTTTTTGTCATAGCACACCCTATATCACTTATTGTCTACAACGCAGCGGATGGCGTGGGCGAAGGAACGGTTGCCCACCACGTTGTTGTAACGCGTATTGTTGTTGGCAGTGAAGCGATAGGCAGCGGGGAAGTCGGAATAGCCCATGAGGAAGTTGTTGACGTATTCGGCTGAAGCAGACCAGAGGAAGAAAGTGCTCTTTCCGATGATGTTGCAGCCAGTGTCGAACTCGCGACCGCTACCCGATGAGGGCCACCAAGCCGTATTGCCGTTATAAGTATAGGTGTAACCACTGCCGTCGGTAGCCAAATCGATGTCGTAAAGGACAGCCAGCTCCGAAGCAGAGGGCAGACGATAGCCCGCAGGACAGGGATCGTAGTTGGTCTTTGTGGTGGACGACCAGAGCGTGAGGTCTGCTGGGACATGCCAGTCGCACGTAAGGTCGTCATTGAACAGCGTGAACGGAGCGGCGATGGCGCCCTCTATGCTGGTGCCCTCAAGCTTATACGCCCACTGATAGTCGTAGGCTTGATTGACGACAGTCCATGCCTTCGACTCCTTGAAAGCGTCGCTTGCCTCCCACTCGTTCTCTGCATAGCCACCGAAGAACGGCGTTATGCGTCCCCATTGCCAAAGAAGTCCCCATGTGTCGGTGCCGTCCTCGGGGTTGGCACTAATAGCACCCATGTTGCGGTCCATAAACTCCACGCCGTTGGCGTATCGCATTGTCGCGGGCTTGTCGGTACACCAGATAAGCCAAGTCCATATCATCTTGTTGTCAGCATCGAACGCAGCGAATACCACTGAGCCTTTCTCGCCCGTAGCATCGAAGCTGATACGTCCGTTGTCCTCTATCTGTATGTCAGAAACAAGGCCCTGAGCGCTGTTCTGATTGCTGGTGCGTGTGCTCCAAAGCCAGTCTACGCTGCTGATGCCGGAGATGCGCGATCCGTCGATATGCAGAGGCATAAAGCTGTATCTGCCCTTCGCAGGGACGATGTAGGTGTTGGCTCCCTCACCGAGATCCACCACGTCACCCGTACCGGGATTGAGTTCGGTATAGCCCATGCTTACCACAGCGCCCATATCGTCGTAAGCCTGTGCAGCAACGATATAGCGGCCAGCGGGTTCAAGGGTGGAGTAAGACCACGTGTTGGTGGCCTGTGTCATCTTTATGGTGGAATGGCTTCTGATGTAAGCAGCATAGTCGGTTACGGTGCCGTCATTGGGAATGAGAGCAATATCACCGTTTCGGCAGCCCTCCGGCATTGTGGCAGAACCGTACGCCAGGCTTCCCATAGTAGCCAGAACGGTGACGGTCACGTCGCCTTGCACATCGCTCTTGCCGAACGTCACGCTGTCAACATTACTAATGGCATAGCTACGTACGCTGCCATCCTTCTGATGCACCATCATTCGGTCTGCCGCTTCCTGGGCAAACGAGGTGATGGCGGTAAGACAAAATGCAAATGATAGTAAAAGTTTATTCATAACCTTGTCTGTTTAATGATTCGACATCTGTTGCTTTCACTCTGAAAACGCAAATTTAAAGATTATTTGCGATTTGTCAAAACAACAAGGTATAAAAATGCAAAAAGGTATGAATAATTCACGATAGACATAAAAAAGTAATCCCCATAATCGGCTTTTCTTATCTAAGAATAAGCGAAAAGCTGATTATGGGGATATGCTTTATGACGATTCTGCAAGCAGAATGCGATGATTATTCCTCTATAGTAGGATATGTCATGTTCTCGTCCTTGAGCTGCGAGAGCACCTCGTCAACGTACTTGCGCGACTCCCAACGTGCCATCGGCAGGTCGTGGAGGAGCCAGTTGCCGCAGTCCTTGGGTGCCGCTCCAGGGATTTCGCCCTCGAACGAAGCCACGAACTCGAAGGTGCGCTTCATGAGATCGGCGATGTCGCGAGGCTGAAGGTCGCCCTTCATGAGCAGATAATTGCCTGTAAGACAACCCATCGGACCCCAATAAACGATGCTGTCCTTCCACTGAGGGTCGTTACGCAGGTATGTGGCAGCGAGGTGCTCAATGGTATGGAGCGCACCGGCATGGAGCGCCGGCTCGCGGTTTGGCTCCTTCATGCGGATGTCGAAGGTGGTGACAACATCGCCGCCTACGTTATCCTTGCGCGAAACGTAGATACCACGCAGAAGGTGGTTATGATCAATAGTGAAACTTGGTATCTTGTCCATAATGTCTTGTTTGATTGGTTTAGAGTTTAGCGAGGAACGCCTTGGTCACCTCAAACGATCCTTCAGCCATGCGCTCCCAGAAGTCGTAATACATCTGCGCCTTGTGGTCCTTGAGAGGAATGTCGCTGATGATGCGGAAGCTGACGAAGGGAACGCCGGTCTTGTGGCATGTGTGTGCGATGGCGCAACTCTCCATGTCCACTGCCATAGCGTCGGGAAAGTCGTTAAGGATGCTCTGCATCTTCTCGCGAGTGTTAACAAACCAGTCGCCAGTGACGATTAGTCCGCCGCGGACACGAGTGTCGCAGTCGAGATTAAGCGCCTTTTCCACCTGCTCCTTGCTGGAAGCGAAGCGTGCGGGCTGTCCAAGAATCTGTCCCTTTGCGCATTCGTCGCCGCAATAAACGTCGTGATAGCAGCACTCCGTAGACACAACCACGTCCATTACCTCAAGGCTTGTATCGGCTCCACCAGCCACACCGGTGGAGATGACGATGTCAGGATGGTAGCAGCTAATGAGCTGGTCGGCTCCTATGGCAGCGTTAACCTTTCCGATGCCACACTGCATCATGATCACTTCGTTGTCGCCGATGCGACCAGTGACGAAGTCGTAATGGGCATGGCTCTCTGTATTCTTGTCGGTGGCGAGGGTCTGCAGTTGAGCAAACTCCTTGTCCATCGCCACAATTATTCCTATCTTCATTCTATACTATATATATTATAATGTATAAGCGTGAGGGTTAAATCAGCGTCAGCGTGTAGATATAAATCACCGCTGCCGGGATTGCCATGAGGGAAGAGTCGAATCGGTCGAGCATTCCTCCGTGTCCGGGAAGGATGTTGCCCGAGTCCTTGATGCCCACGGTGCGCTTGAAGAGCGACTCAACGAGGTCGCCCCATGTGCCGAAGAACACCACTACAAGACCCAGTCCCATCCATGCGGGCACTGACATTGCCAAGCCTTCAGCCACGTCATGCATACCTGAATTCTCATACCATCCTATGGCTGTAGCCACGATGAGAACGAGAATGCCGCCTCCGATGCTGCCTTCCCAGCTCTTTCCCGGAGACACTCGCGGGAAGAGCTTGTGCTTTCCGAAGAGCGATCCGGAGAGATAAGCGCCGGTGTCGTTGGTCCAAAGGAAGATGAAGACGCTCAGCGGAATCAGGTAATTATAGTAGACCATATCGCCGATGCCGCGGAATGCCAACACGTTGAGAGTGGCGAACGGCAGAGCAATATACATCTGCGAGAGCATGGTGTACGCCCAATTGTTGATGGAATTGGGCGCCTTGGTGTAGAGTTCGGAGATGAACATATACACTACGGTGAGCAGATAGGGAATGAATACTGCCGAGGGTACGATGCCCGAGCAGTAGCCAGCCATGCCGAGGAAGAAGTAGACGGCTGCAACGGTAGAGAGGAAGCGGTTGACGCTCACGTTCTCAATGTTGTTGACAATGCCCGTAAACTCCCATACGGTCAGTCCGGTCACTAAGGCGAAGAGGAATATCATTGCCTCCGGCCTCAGGAAACACGTCACCACAGCCGCTACAAAGAAGACGCCTGTGATGGCTCGTGTTATAAGATTTTTCATTTTGTCGCTCATAATGGCTATGCGTTTTGATTAGTTTCGTCGTCCTTGTTGTCAGACTCTGTGTTGTTGTTGTCCTTGACAGAAGCCTCATGCTCAGCCTGTGCCTGACGCACTTCCTCAGGCATATCCTCCAGTTTCGGCGTGTTGTCCTCAATGATTTCCTCCGAACGGCTTACCCATGGACGCTTTCCGAAGATGCGTTCCACGTCCTCTGCGAAGATCACCTCACGCTTGATGAGGAGTTCAGCCAGCTCGTTATGTCCCTCGCTGTGCTCCTTAAGGATGGCTTTGGCGCGTGCATACTCGTCGTTAATAATCTTCAGCACCTCGTCGTCGATTGTCTTTGCAGTGGTCTCCGAGTAAGGACGCTGGAACTGATATTCATCGTTATTATAGTAGCAGATGTTCGGCAGACGGTCGCTCATACCGGCGTATGCCACCATTCCGAATGCCGACTTAGTGGCACGCTCGAGGTCGTTCATGGCTCCAGTGGATATATGACCGGTGAAGAGTTCCTCAGCGGCGCGTCCTCCGAGCAATGAGCACATCTCGTCGAGCATCTGCTCCTTGGTGGTAATCTGTCGTTCTTCAGGCAGATACCATGCGGCGCCCAATGCACGACCGCGGGGAACGATGCTCACCTTAACGAGCGGATTGGCGTGTTCGCAGAACCATGACACAGTGGCGTGTCCTGCCTCGTGAAGGGCAATGGTGCGCTTCTCGTCGTTGGTCATCACCTTTGTCTTCTTCTCCAGACCGCCTATGATGCGGTCCACGGCGTTAAGAAAGTCCTGCTTACCCACGGTCTTGTTGTTATGACGTGCGGCAATGAGGGCAGCCTCGTTGCAGACGTTGGCAATATCGGCACCGGAGAATCCCGGAGTCTGACGTGAGAGGAAATCGATATCCACGGTTTCGTCAATCTTCACCTTTCTGAGATGCACCTGGAATATCTCCTTACGCTCGGTAAGGTCGGGCAGATCCACATTGATCTGACGATCGAAACGTCCTGCACGGAGCAGCGCCTTGTCCAGCATATCAGCACGGTTGGTGGCTGCAAGTATGATAACACCGCTGTTGGTACCGAATCCGTCCATCTCTGTAAGCAGCGCGTTAAGCGTATTCTCACGCTCGTCATTGCCACCCATTGACGGGTTCTTGCTACGTGCACGGCCTACGGCGTCAATCTCATCGATGAAGATAATGCACGGCGACTTTGCCTTTGCCTGACGGAAGAGGTCGCGAACGCGGCTTGCTCCAACGCCGACGAACATCTCAACGAAGTCAGAACCGCTCATTGAGAAGAACGGTACGCCAGCCTCACCTGCCACAGCCTTCGCCAGCAACGTCTTACCTGTTCCCGGAGGGCCTACGAGCAATGCACCCTTAGGAATCTTTCCTCCGAGGTCAGTGTATTTCTGCGGCTCCTTAAGGAAGTCTACAATCTCCTGCACCTCCTGCTTGGCTCCGGCCTGTCCTGCCACGTCCTTGAACGTAATGCCAAGGTCGTTGCCCTTCTCATACATCTGAGCCTTTGACTTTCCGACGTTGAAGACGCCTCCGCCTCCTCCGCCACCGCCCATGCGGCGCATCATGAAGATCCATAGCACAACGAAGAAGAGAATCGGTCCGAAGGTGTAGAACAGCGTCATGAGTCCGGAATTAGAGTCCATCTCATAGCTGTAATCCACAATCTTGCGATCTTTAAGCGCATTAGCGAGATACGTATCGAGCGCGTCCGGCGAACCATAAGTTACGCTTACGCACGGATGTGCACCCACCTGCTGCGCTGTCTTGCCGAAGACATCGCGTATGTTCTTCTGTCGAACATACATGCGCAGGGTGCTTTTGTCCTTATTGACCACCACTTTCTCGGCGTAGCCTTTGTCCACGTATGTCTTAAACTTCGTATAAGTGGCTTCTTGATCGGGTGTGACACCCCCAAGGAACGATGTGCCACCGTCCGTGAAGAAGAGTATGGCAAGCAAGAGGATGATGACAGTGTAAAGCCAGTTCATATTGAACTTGGGCATCTTCGGCTGCTTGTCTCCTCCGGGATTGTTGTTATTGTCCATGTTTTACTGTTAAGAAGTTTTATTTATCACATGAAAAAACTCATGCCGTATGGCTTTCTGCCGCCCTATAATCAGTCGATGTTGGGCACCTCAGTGACGGCGGCGTCCTGCCAAAGGTCCTCGAGGTTGTAGAAATTGCGTGCCTCAGGTATGAAGATATGTACGAGAACGTCTCCGTAATCCATGCCCACCCAGTAAGCCTGCGGCAGACCGACTACGTTAATAGGCTTCTCGCCGGCATCGATACGTGCTGTCTCGCTCACTGAATCGGCGATGGCTTCCACCTGCGAAGGCGACGAACCTTGGCAGATTACGAAGTAGTTGGCGATGGAGCCGTCCACCTCACGAAGGTCAGCGATTACGATGTCTTGTCCTTTCTTCTCTTGAATACCCTTGACTATTGCGTCAACGAGCTTGTTCTTTGTTTCCATTCAGATGTCTGTTGATTATTCGTTAAAAAAATGGCAGGCAGGGAACGCTATTGACGCTTTGTCAGATTGTTGCCCTACACACCTTATTATTATACTAATTTAAAGACTACAAAGTTAATGCTAATTATCTGAATTCCGACATAAAGGCAGTAAAATACCCATGTCTTTTATGTTTTTTTGTGTTATCTACGTTGAGATAACCCACCGTTACTTTTTAAAAATATTTCGTAAGTAATATTTTTTTTGAATATTATTTCGCCTAACTGGTTGTTTTCTCAAAAATTAGTTATAATTTTGCACTTGCTTTAAGCCTAAGAACGAATAACAAAACAAACCTCATACTAACAAATCTTGAAAACTAATGAGACATAACAAATTTTACCCCTGGATTGTTGTTGCTCTCCTGTGGGTTGTCGCCCTTCTTAACTACATGGACCGACAGATGCTCTCCACGATGCAGGAGGCCATGAAGGCAGACATAGCCGAGCTCAACAAGGCGGAAGCTTTCGGTGCGCTGATGGCTGTCTTTCTCTGGATTTACGGCATAGTAAGTCCGTTTGCAGGAGTGGTGGCAGACCGCGTTAGCCGCAAATGGCTCGTCGTAGGAAGCCTCTTCGTTTGGTCGGCGGTGACATATCTTATGGGATATGCTACAGATTTCACACAACTTTACTGGCTCCGCGCGCTGATGGGCATCAGCGAAGCACTCTACATACCCTCTGCACTCTCACTCATAGCTGACTGGCATGAGGGCAAATCGCGCTCACTCGCCATCGGCATCCACATGACCGGACTGTATGTAGGTCAGGCAGTCGGAGGTTTCGGCGCCACCATCGCAGCCACATTCTCATGGCACAGCACCTTCCACTTGTTCGGAATCATCGGCATAGCTTACTCCGTGGTGTTGGCATTGTGCCTTATGGACAAGCGTAAGGAACAGTCGAAGGTCGCAGGACCTGAAATGCAGACGCCGAAAGAAAGCATCTGGCGCGGTCTTGCAGTGGTGTTCTCCACCTGGGCTTTCTGGGTGATACTCATCTATTTCGCCGTACCGAGTCTGCCGGGTTGGGCTACAAAGAACTGGCTGCCGACACTCTTCGCCACCAATCTTGACATACCGATGTCCGAAGCTGGTCCGATGTCAACCATCACCATAGCCGCCAGCTCGTTCATTGGCGTAATCGTGGGAGGCATTCTGTCAGACAACTGGGTGAAGCGCAACATACGCGGACGTATATATACGAGTGCCATCGGACTGGGAATGACCATTCCCGCCCTCGTGCTCCTCGGTTTCGGACATAGCGTCATCGCCATCGTCGGAGCCGGACTGTTCTTCGGAATGGGCTTCGGTATGTTCGATGCCAACAACATGCCCATCCTCTGCCAGATTATCCCTGCCCGTTATCGTGCCACCGCTTACGGCGTGATGAACATGGTGGGCGTATTCGCAGGAGCTGCCGTTACGCACATCCTCGGCAAGTGGACAGACGGAGGCAACCTCGGACTTGGCTTCGCCATTCTCGGATGCATCGTGCTCCTCGCACTCATGCTCCAGCTTTCGTGCCTGCGTCCCACAACGGACAACATGGAGTAATCCACGGGCAATAATAAAAACAGACAACTATTCGTACATAATAATATAGTTAAACAACAAACTAAATAAAAAAGTGAAAACTATGGAAAAGATCATCGGACTTATTGACGCTCCTTTCACACCGTTCCATCCCAACGGTGATGTCAATCTCGAACCCATCGAGGCTTATGCAAAGATGTTGCAGAAGAACGGTCTCAAGGGTGTGTTCATCAACGGATCGTCAGGTGAGGGCTATATGCTCACCACCGAAGAGCGTATGCAGCTGGCTGAGCGCTGGGTGTCTGTAGCTCCAGAGGGATTTAAGGTGATTGTGCATGTGGGCAGCTGCTGCCTGCGTGAGAGCGTGCGCCTTGCCGAGCATGCCCAGAAAATCGGTGCATGGGGTATCGGTTCGATGGCTCCTCCATTCCCGAAGATCGGCCGCATTGAGGAACTCGTCGAGTACTGCGAGACCATCGCAAAGGCTGCTCCTGAGCTGCCCTTCTATTATTATCACATACCCGCATTCAACGGCGCATTCCTTCCCATGGTTGACCTGCTGAAGGCTGTGGACGGACGCATCCCCAACTTCGCCGGCATCAAGTATACATACGAGTCGCTGTATGAATACAACCAGTGCCGTCTCTATGGCGGTGGCAAGTTTGACATGCTCCACGGACAGGACGAGACCATCCTCCCCAGCCTTGCACAGGGCGGCGCACGTGGCGGCATCGGCGGCACAACCAACTATAACGGTCGTGAGCTGACAGGCATCATCGAGGCTTGGAACAACGGCGACATCGAGACAGCCCGCGAGAAGCAGAACTTCTCTCAGGAGGTCATAAACGTCATCTGCCACTTCCGCGGCAACATCGTAGGCGGAAAGCGCATCATGAAGCTCCTCGGATTCGACCTCGGACCTAACCGTGTGCCGTTCCGCAACATGACAGACGAGGAGGAAGCACAGATGAAGAAGGAACTGGAGGAAATCGGTTTCTTCGAGCGCGCCAACAAGTTCTAATGCGCCAACAACATTAAAAACAACAAATCAGAAATGAACGTAAAAGAATATATCCAGTCGTGGGCAGACTCCTACAAGAAGGACCTCACCGAGAACATCATGCCGTTCTGGATGGAGCATGGATGGGACCGTGAGAACGGAGGTGTCTACACTTGTGTGAACCGTGACGGCTCGCTGATGGACTCCACCAAGTCGGTGTGGTTTCAGGGACGCTTCGCCTTTATATGCGCTTTCGCATACAACAACGTAGAGAAGAACCAGATGTGGCTCGACGCTGCCAAGTCAACGCTCGAATTCATCGAGAAGCACTGCTTCGACGAGAAGGGACACATGTATTTCTCTGTAACCGCTGACGGACAGCCGCTCCGCAAGCGCCGCTATGTCTTCTCAGAGACATTCGCCTCGATAGCAATGTCTGAGTATGCTCTTGCCACAGGCGACCAGCACTGGGCACAGCGTGCACTCCAGATTTTCGAGGACACACAGCGCTTCCTCAACACTCCGGGCTTCCTGCCCGAGAAGTTCGAGCCGAACGTGCAGCTCCAGAGCCACAGCATCACCATGATTCTCATCAACGTAGGTTCGTGCATCCGCAAGGTGGTTAACGATCCGAAGCTCACAGCACAGATTGACGAGTCGATAGCGAAGCTCAAGAAGTACTTCATCCACCCCGAATTCAAGTGCTTGCTCGAAACCGTAGGCATGAACGGCGAGTTTGTCAACACCAACATGACACGTACCATCAATCCCGGACATTGCATCGAGACCGTATGGTTTATCATGGAGGAGGCAAAGCTCCGCGGTTGGGACAAGGATATGCTCGACATGGCGCTCACCATCTTCAACTGGTCATGGGACTGGGGATGGGACAAGGAGTACGGCGGCATCATCAACTTCCGCGACTGCCTCAACCTGCCCGTGCAGGACTATTCGCAGGATATGAAGTTCTGGTGGCCGCAGTGCGAGACCATCATCGCATCGCTCTACGCTTATCTCGCAACCGGCGACGAGAAATATCTCTACCGCCACGAGCGCATCAGCGAGTGGACTTACGCTCATTTCCCTGATCCGGAGTACGGCGAATGGTATGGTTATCTCCACCGCGACGGAACAGTGGCACAGCCCGCCAAGGGCAACCTCTTCAAGGGTCCGTTCCACATTCCGCGTATGATGATCAAGAGCTACATGCTCTGTCAGGAGATTCTCAAGAAACTTGAAGAAAAGTAAAATTCTTTATATAGTATTCAGTGACGAGTGGATTGTGGGGAATCCTGCCATGCGAATGGCATGATTCCGTCACTTTCCACTTTTTTTGTATAAGCTAATGAGAAATTTCGTTATATCAACATTGCTTCTCCTGTCGGTCTTCACCGTCACGTCAGCGCAGAGCGTTCGCAACGTCTTCGGCTTCCCTGCTACGGAACCGGGCTATTCGCTTGGCGTGTCGGCATGTTACGCCGGACTGATAGGCGACTATATTGTGATGGCTGGAGGATGTAATTTCCCCACGCCGGGCAACAAGACTTATTATGCCGGCATCTATGCAGCGCCCTTGGACAACGCTGTCCTCCGCTGGCAACTTGTGGGATTCCTGCCCGATCCGGCTGCTTACGGAGCCACCATCGCGAGCGGTGACAGCCTCCTTATCATCGGCGGCAACAACAACGATCACAGCCTCAACACTGTCTATAGCATACATCTGAATGCCACCGGCGACCATGCCGAAGTGCGCCGAATGGCTGACCTGCCTTGCACGGTGGACAACATGGCGGCTGCCATCGACCGCGGAAACGTGTATATCGTAGGAGGAAATCAGAACGGCAAGCCTTCAGCAGGAGTATTAATGGCTGACATCAAGACTGAGAATTACGTATGGTCCAATCTCTGCACGATGCCTTCTTCGCCGCGTGTGCAGCCAGTCTGCGCTGCCAACAACGGCAAGCTGTATGTATGGGGTGGATTTTTCGCAGACGGCGAGAAGAGCGTGGTAAGCACAGACGGCGTATGCCTTGACACCACCGTGCCCTATACGGACAAAGCATGGACAAGCATAGAAGGTCCCCGTTCGGCAAAAGGCGAACCGATGACTCTCTCTGGTGGCGTGGCATGGACCGATGGCAACAAGGTGTTTGCCACGGGTGGCGTCAATAAGGACATCTTCTTAGATGCCATAAGCGGCAGATATGAGCGCATCAAGAAGGCTGACTATCTGCTTCAGCCTATAGAATGGTATAGCTTCAGCGGCAATCTCTACAAACTGGACCTCGTAACGCAGAAATGGAAGCCCACTCATTTTGCAGACAAGGCGCTGGCAAGAGCCGGTGCAATGGCAGTCCCCACCACGCTCGGCACCTTCTATATAGGCGGCGAGCTGAAGCCATCAGTACGCACACCGCAGATTGTATTGATTCTATCCGTTAGCGATGGGTTGCTGCGGAAGGCAGGCTTTCAGAGAGCAAAACATTCTATACCTTTGCATAATATACGAAACCTGACTAAAACATACTGATAATAATATGACACTAAAACAAATCAAATCTCAGAAAACCGTATCCATACTGTTGATGGCTTTGTTCTGCCTCACCACCCTACAACTCCCAGCCGCAGCCAAGCGCAAAAAGGTCGCTGCACAGCCTGTGTGCGTGGCTTGCGTAGGTAACAGCATCACTTACGGCACGGGCATCGCCGACCGCGAACACTTCTCTTATCCCGTTCAGCTGCAACAGATGCTGGGCAACGGATATGTGGTGGGCAACTTCGGAAAGCCGGGCGCCACGCTTCTCTATAAAGGTCATCGTCCCTACGTGGAGCAGCCGGAATTCAAGGAGGCGCTGCGCTTCAAGGGCGACATCGCCGTCATTCACCTCGGCATCAACGACACCGACCCGCGCAACTGGCCCAACTATCGCGACGAGTTTGTGAAGGACTATCTCTCCATTATGGACTCGCTGCGTGCCGCCAATCCCAAAGTGCGCTTCATACTGGCTCGCATGACGCCCATCGCCGACCGCCATCCGCGCTTCCAGTCGGGCACGAAGCAATGGCACGACGAAATTCAGACTGCCATCGAAACCGTGGCACGTGTAAGCGGAGCCGAACTCATCGACTTCCACGAACCACTCTATCCCTACCCCAACCTTCTCCCCGACGCCATCCATCCCAATCCCGAAGGTGCCGGCATACTTGCCAAAACCGTCTACGGCGGCATCACGGGCAATTACGGCGGACTGAGCATGTCGTCGCTCTACGCTGACTACATGGTGTTGCAGCGCGACGTACCGCTCGACATTCACGGAACAGCCAATACGGGCGAGAAGATAACCGTGGAGATCGGCGGTCAGAAAGCCAAAGCCACTGCGGACAACCAAGGCAAATGGAGCGTCGTGCTCAGCCCAATGCAGGTTGCCGAAGACCTCACGCTCACCATCACAGCCGGCAAGCAGCGCAAGGTGTTCAGCCATGTAGCCGTGGGTGAGGTGTGGCTGTGCTCCGGACAGTCAAACATGGCGTTCATGCTTTGCCAGGCGGAAAGCGGCAAGGAGGACATTGCGGTGGCTGACGACCCGCAGCTCCGACTCTTCGACATGAAGGGACGATGGGAGACGTACGACGTGGCTTGGCCCGCCTCATGCCTCGACTCGCTCAATCACCTGCAGTATTTCCACGAGACCACGTGGCAACCGTCCACTCCCGCCTCTGCCTCACGCTTCTCTGCCGTGGGCTATTATTACGGCAGAATGCTGCGTCAGAAGCTCGGCGTACCCGTCGGACTTATATGCAACGCCGTGGGCGGAGCGCCGACGGAAGCATGGGTTGACCGCAACTCTCTGGAGACTTCGTTCCCCAACATCCTGAGCAACTGGCTTCAGAACGACTTCATACAGGACTGGGTGCGTGGACGTGCAGCCAAGAATCTCACCAACGACCAGACCAAGCTCGGTCGTCATCCCTATGAGCCTTGCTATCTCTACGAGAGCGGCATCCTGCCCCTGCAACAATATCCCATAAAGGGCGTGATATGGTATCAGGGCGAGTCGAACGCGCACAACAAGGACGCTCACGCCAAGCTGTTCAGTCTGCTCGTCAACGGATGGCGACAGAACTGGAACAATCCCGACATGCCCTTCTACTTCGTGCAGCTCTCGAGCCTCAACCGTCCGTCATGGCCGTGGTTCCGCGACAGTCAGCTGCGCCTTATGAAGGAGATTAGCAACACGGGCATGGCAGTTTCGTCGGACTGCGGCGACTCGCTCGACGTTCATCCGCGATGCAAGCAACCGATTGGCGAACGTCTTGCACGCTGGGCTCTCGCCAAGACTTACGGACAGGACATCACTCCCTCCGGTCCCGTCTTCAGCTCCGTAACGCGTCAGGCAGACGCCATCATCGTCAGCTTCCTCTACGCCGACGGTCTGCAGACCTCCGACGGCAAAGCCCCGTCATGCTTCGAGATAGCCGAGGAGGACGGACTCTTCCATCCTGCCACCGCCACCATCGAAGGCAGCAAGGTTCGCCTCACCTCCCCCACCATCAAGCACCCCCGCTACGTCCGCTACGCCTGGCAACCTTTCACAAGGGCAAATCTCGTAAACGCCGACCATCTGCCAGCGTCTACGTTCAGAGGAGAAGCGAGGACGAATTAGGAATTAAGAATTAGGAGTTAAGAGTTAAGAATTAGGAATTGTGCGCCAAGTCAGAAACAAACTTAGGAGGCTATGGCGTCTCGCCGTAGCCACGCACCCCATAAATGCAAGCAAATTGAGCAAGAGCTGCGAGTTCCGCGGAGCGGGACCTATATCATGAAACCCACTGCAAGCTCCGAAGGATGCTTATCCCACAGCTGCGCTCCTTCGGAGCTTGCAGTGGGTTTCTGATGGTTACGTGTCCCCTCTGGACACGGCGCTGATTGGCGTTTGCTATGGGAGGGTGCGTGGAGGGAGTCAAAACTAATAAGACGAGAAGAAAAGGCTAACCGTAGGAGGTAACTTGCTGAATATCTTGTTGCAATGCCGCCTTGTGTTTTTTATGTTTTTCTTTTGTTGGCACAGTGATGCTTCGGCATCACTCATGATATCGTTTGGAGGATGGGTGTCGAGAGCAACGCTCTCGTAAAGCCCATTCGCCAAACGGTATCATGAACCCGTAGGGTGTGACAACAAAAGGTATGTGGATAAAGGTTTTTGTCAAAGCCCTGCCTAACCAGATCTCACCGATAAATTCCTGTTTGACGGTTAGTTTGCATGACAATATTTGCATTTCTAACGCTCAATACTATGAGTTGAACGCACGAAGAAATCTTTGGTGCGAAATTCTTGAGTTTTGAGCGTGCAGCGATAGTGTGCTGACATACAGCTGATTATGCTGCTGTGAAAAGAATTGTGCAATGAATGACGGAGCAAAACAAGCATCATTGGGTGCAATAGCGCCACTTTTACACTCCAATAGTGCCACTTTTATCATGCAATAGCGCCACTTTTACACTCTAATAGTGGCACTATTGGACTGTAAAAGTGGCGCTATTGTTAAGCTCGGGTGCTGTTTGCACAGCAAAACCCCATAAAAAACGCTTCAGAAATCTCTAGAATCAATTTTTATTTTGTAACACATTTTTACCATTTGTACGATATTTGCATAGGTAAAAATCAGACATAAACAAACGCAGATTTCGAGTTGCCAGTGAATTTTTGTCAGTATTAATTCGTATCTTTGTGAAATATTCACATAATACATACTTATCGGAAGTTGCTTATGATTGATATACATGAATTATCAGAAGAAGACATAAAGCTGCGTTATATTGGCATGGAGAATAAAGGTTTGACAAACACAAATGATGCTGCCTATCAGAAATTGATAGACAACATAACCACGCTATGGGGTGAGGCAAAGTCAAAAGCCATTACTGCGATCAATACAGAATTGCTTGATGCCAACTGGCAAATGGGAAAGTATATCGTTGAATATGAACAAGGTGGTAAACAAAGAGCTGAATATGGCAAAAGGTTACTTGTAAACCTTGCAAAGGATTTGACAGCAAGAAACGGAAAAGGGTTCAACCGTACAAACCTTACCTATATGCGCAAGTTATACTTGGCATTCCCAAAATGTGGGACACTGTCCCACAAATTGACATGGAGCCATTATTATGAACTGTTGAAGTGTGATAATGCACTTGAAATGCAGTTCTATTATAAGGAATCCATCAAGATATGCCTTGGAGGGTATAACAAATCAGTTGTTCGTGGCACGTTACCAACTTTATCTGCCAAAGCGTGAAGAACTACAAGCACAACTTGACAAGTTGTTAGACGAAACGAAAGATTCTATATAATACTTTCCACATATACACAAAAAAAGGTGCTTGCGACACATGATCGCAAGCACCTTTTTTTGTTTGTATGTGGTAATCAACAGTTAGTTGCGGAACACCAGTCCGTTGTTGTCGGCATCGATGGTGATGGGCTTCTCCCTTGAAACCTCGTCGGAGAGAATCTTCTTGGAGAGGTCGTTGAGGACGCAGCGCTGGATGGCACGCTTTACAGGACGTGCACCGAACTCGGGATCGAAGCCCTCGTCGGCGAGGAAGCTGATGGCTGCCGGCGTTACGTTGAGCGTGAAGCCCTGCGGCTCAAGCATCTTTTTCACGGCGTTCATCTGGAGCGTCACTACCTGTGCAATCTCATCCTTTGTAAGCGGCAAGAACATGATGGTCTCGTCAATACGGTTGAGGAACTCAGGACGGATGGTCTTCTTGAGCATCTCCATTACCTTCTCCTTCGTGTCGCTGATCACATGGTCGCGGTTCTGAGGCGTGATGCCCGCGAACTGACCCTGAATGTACTGGCTGCCGAGGTTAGAAGTCATGATGATGATGGTGTTCTTGAAGTTCACCGTACGACCCTTGTTGTCCGTGAGCCTGCCGTCGTCGAGCACCTGCAAGAGGATGTTGAAGACGTCGGGATGTGCCTTCTCTATCTCATCGAAGAGCACTACGGAGTAAGGCTTGCGGCGCACAGCCTCAGTGAGCTGACCACCCTCATCGTAGCCTACGTATCCTGGAGGCGCACCGATAAGACGACTTACGCTGAACTTCTCCTGATATTCACTCATATCAATACGCGTCATCATCGTCTCGTCATTGAAGAGGTATTCAGCCAATGCCTTTGCCAGCTCCGTCTTGCCGACACCCGTCGTGCCGAGGAAGATGAAGGAAGCGATAGGACGCTTCGGATCCTGTAGTCCGGCACGCGAACGTCTTACAGCGTCGCTCACGGCACGTATGGCTTCGTCCTGACCGATGACACGCTTGTGGAGCTCTTCCTCAAGATGAAGAAGCTTCTCACGCTCGCTCTGCATCATACGCGTAACAGGTATGCCTGTCCAGCGGCTTACCACCTCGGCTATGTCGTCAGCGGTGACCTCCTCACGTATCATGGCATTGCCGTCCTGCGTAGACTTCAGCTGGTTCTGTATGCTCTTGATGTCGTCGTCGAGCTGCTTCAGCTTGCCGTAGCGGATTTCAGCCACACGCTCGTAGTTGCCCTCACGCTCAGCACGCTCAGCCTCAAACTTAAGCTGCTCAATCTGCTGATTGTCCTGCTGAATCTTGTTGACGAGTCCCTTCTCGCTCTCCCACTTTGCGCGGAACGAGCTTTCCTGGTCGCGGAGTTCGGCAATGTCCTTGTCGAGCTGTGCAATCTTGTCCGTATCGTTCTCACGCTTGATGGCCTCACGCTCTATTTCGAGCTGCTTCAGCTTACGCGTAATCTCGTCCAACTCCTCAGGAACAGAGTCGCGCTCCATACGGAGCTTTGCGGCAGCCTCATCCATGAGGTCGATGGCCTTATCAGGAAGGAAGCGGTCAGAGATGTAACGCTCAGAGAGCTTTACGGCAGCGATGCAGGCATCGTCCTGTATACGGACCTTGTGATGGTTCTCGTAACGCTCCTTCAAGCCACGCAAGATGCTGATGGCAGAAAGCTCGTCCGGCTCGTCCACCATTACGGTCTGGAACCTACGCTCGAGAGCCTTATCCTTCTCGAAGTATTTCTGATATTCGTTAAGCGTCGTAGCACCGATGCTACGCAGTTCGCCACGGGCAAGAGCTGGCTTGAGGATGTTGGCGGCATCCATAGCGCCCTCGCCACCACCAGCACCGACAAGCGTATGAATCTCATCGATGAAGAGGATGATGCGACCGTCAGAATTGGTTACCTCCTTGATGACGCTCTTAAGTCGCTCCTCAAACTCGCCTTTGTATTTAGCACCCGCAACAAGCGCACCCATATCCAATGAGTAGAGCTGCTTGTCCTTCAGGTTCTCAGGCACGTCACCGCGCACGATACGCTCAGCCAGTCCTTCTACGATGGCTGTCTTACCAGTACCCGGCTCACCTATTAATATAGGATTGTTCTTGGTACGGCGTGAGAGAATCTGCAGCACACGTCTGATTTCGTCATCACGACCGATAACAGGGTCGAGTTTGCCCTGGCGTGCCTCCTCCACAAGGTTCTTGGCATACTTTGACAGACTCTGGAAGTTTTCGTCAGCCGACTGCGACTGCACCTTCTGACCCTGACGAAGCTCCTGGATGGCCTTGACGGTCTCGTTCTCCGTCATGCCGGCGTCCTTGAGGATGCGGCTTGCCGTGGAGTTTACCTGCAGCAAGGCGAGCAGAATGGGCTCAACACTTGTAAACTCGTCGCCATTCTTCTGTGCGAAGTCCTGCGCACGCTGCAAGACGCTGTTGGCGTCGTTGCTGAGGTATGGTTGCCCGCCCTGCACACGCGGCTGACGCTGAATCTCAGAGTCGACCACCATGTCCACCTGATTGGCATTCACACCGAGCTTCTGGAAGATGTACGTGGCAACGTCCTTGGCCTTCACCATCACACCCTTGAGGAGGTGTATTGGCTCAATGCTCTGTTGTCCCTGACGCTGTGTAATGTTGACAGCCTCCTGAACAACCTCTTGGGCTTTGATTGTGAATTTGTCGAATGTCATATTATTGTTCTCCTTTCTTTATTTTTCTTGTTTTATATTGTTTTCATCGTCAATATAAACAAACTGCATACCCAAGCAATAATTACATGACAATATGTCAGAAAAGAACATTATTAACGAATAAATAGCGACATTTTGTCAGTTTTGACGTGATATACTATAGGGAGATGTATGGATAAAATCAACATTTAAATAAAAAAAATACGGAAAAAGCTTTGGTATTTGAAAAATAATGAGTAACTTTGCACACGCAAATAAGGGAACGACCTACACAGTCAACCATTATTTAGCGACAAAACATATTGGGATATGGTGTAATGGTAACACTACAGATTCTGGTCCTGTCATTCTTGGTTCGAGTCCGAGTATCCCAACAAACGAAAAGGTGCAACAAATGATTGTTGCACCTTTTTGCGTTATTAGGCATTTTATATTAATTGCTGTCTGAAATTCTTGAAACCCTCAAGAATCATCAAGGTGAAGAATTGAATGACGTTCATGATAAAGTTCACGATAAAGTTCACGATAAAGTTCATGATAAATACCCGGACGTTTCAGATTCGGCATGGAAGGTGCTTGATTATCTTGCTGAAAACACCTGTGCGTCAGCTATAATGGCTGCTGAAGCTCTTGGTATGTCTGAACGCATGGTAAGAAAACATATTGCAACACTAAAGTCTGCCGGTATCCTGTCTCGTATGGGAAGTAACAAAAATGGCAAATGGGTTGTTGGTCTTGCCTGATATTTTCATGTATCATGGTGGGGAAAATCGTCGTATCATGGCATGATATGATTGTATCAAGTCATGATACGGTCGTTTCATGCCATGATACGGTTGTTTCAAGCTGTGCTGTTATTGCAGAATACGTTAAGAGAGGGATACAGATTTGTATGCCGACCGTCTCTTATATATATTCCTTCGTTGGTTCTTCGTTGGTTCTTCGTTCGTCCTCCGTAGTGAACTCGATCATCCTCCGTTGTGAACTCGATCTACCTTCGTTAACGAAGCGAATATATAACGGAGATATAATGGAGGCATAACGGAGGTATAACGAAGGTATAACGGAGAAGTATCGAAGAGCGAACGAAGAAGGAACGAGGGTATTAACGTCAATGTTAAGGGCATCGATACTATATAAATAGTAGAAGACTGAATTTTTCATTTCTTTTTTGTACCTTTGTCGTCAGAAAGTTAATGAGTCAAACTATGGACATAGAAGAACTATCCGTCTTTGGACTTTATAGCCAAAAGGAGAACAAAGTGACTGCCGCTTTGTTACAGCTTATCCATTCGGGGGGGTAAATCTGTTCCGCTGGATATTAAGAGAATTAAAAGACCTATCCTCTCATCTTATTTGTATAGCCAATAACCCAATTGGTCCTGAAGAGCTTCCTGCGGAAGTGATGTGGACTGATTGGGAAGGGTCGTCGTGTCATATGGAGAAGTGTCCTACTTCAGATATTATATAATCAATATTATAAGTAAATGATCTAAATTATTTATATATGTCAGTACTAATATGGTTCATTTTCC
>ERZ1026901.557-NODE-557-length-28833-cov-7.209292_pt1 | contig 28833 bp, 27 predicted proteins | sample MGYA00380179_ERZ1026901 | MGnify/ENA primary metagenome ERZ1026901 (study PRJEB33269, sample SAMEA4719815) | human gut metagenome | biome: human-associated habitat; feature: organic feature; material: feces | place: Cameroon | collected 2013-10 ... | reverse complement strand
GCAGAGATATATGGTAGGAATTTCAGAAAAACGAAAAGATAAACTTGGAAATGCAATATATGGAAAAAGCGAAGGAATACTGGTTCTGTGCGATGGTTATTATGATAAGGGCATGGGGGTGACAGATGAGCCTAAGATGGATTTTTACAGTATGTAAAGGGGGTAAAAATTTTGAAAAAATATAGAAATACAATAGAATTTGAAGTATACGGTCCATATGCTCTTTTTTCTGATCCTGTTATGCGTGTTGGTGGAGAGAAAACCACGTATCATATTCCTACATATGAGGCGCTGAAGGGAGTTGTGGAAAGCATTTACTGGAAGCCTACGATCATGTGGATCATAGATGCAGTGCGTGTGATGAATCCAATCCAAACTGAGACAAAGGGAATTCGTCCTATTGCATATAATGGTGGCAATGAACTTTCGTATTATACATATTTGAAGGATGTGAGGTACCAGGTAAGAGCACATTTTGAAATGAATTATAATCACCCTGAACTGGAAGAAGACAGGAATGAAAATAAACATCATAACATCGCAAAAAGGATGGTCAACTGTGGTGGGCGTAGAGATATTTTCCTGGGGACCAGAGAATGCCAGGCATTTGAAGAACCATGTGTATTCGGTGAGGGAGAAAGCTACTATGACACCATACCTGGAGAGGTGGATTATGGTTTTATGTATCACGGAATTACATATGCGGAAGAAGCAGTTCTGGATGAGGACAAGGAAAAAATGACAGTACGCTTCTGGAAACCAGTCATGAAAAAGGGGGGAATCATAGAATTTATCAGACCGGAAGAATGCATACAAAAAAGGCACATAAGAACAATGAAACGTAAAATTTTTGGAAAGGATAATTTCAAAGGAATAAAAGAGTTTACCGACGAGGAGGCTGGAGAGTGAGCTGGGTAAATGAATTGATTGAGTTGTATGAAAAAAACAGCGACAAAATAGGAGTTATTGAATATCGGGGTGATATACCGTACACTTTGCTGCCGCCATTCCATACGACGGTAACTGCGCAGATAACGGTAACGATTGATCAGGATGGCAATTTTATAAATGCAGAACGGGTGGATCCTGCTGATAAAATGACGATTATCCCTGTTACGGAAAAATCAGGAAGTCGGACTGCGGGAAAAGAACCGCATCCGCTGTGTGATAATCTGAGATATCTCGCAGGTGATTATACGAAATATTGCAAAGATGACGGAACCTGTAGTCAACTATATATTTCGCAATTGGAAAAATGGAAGGAGTCAGAATATTGTCATGAGAAAGTCAGCGCAATATATTCATATCTGAAAAAAAACATCCTGATTCGTGACCTTGTTGAAAAACAAGTCATAAAACTGGATGATAAAGGCCAGATCGATGAGAAAGAAAGTATTCAGGGGATTGTGCAGACAAAGGCATTTGTGCGTTTTATTGTGCGAAAGTCAGCTCTGTCCGCAGTTGATGAGAGTCCAGATGAATGCTGGAAAGACAGAACATTGCAGGAGTGCTATATAGAGTATACCCGTTCTCAGGAAAAAGAAAAGGATTTATGCTATTTGACGGGCAACATAGAAGCGATTTCTTATCTTCATTCAAAAAAAATTCGTAATGAGGGGGACGGAGCAAAATTAATCTCTGCAAATGACAGTCAAAACTTTACATACAGGGGACGATTTGCAAATAGAGAAGAAGCTTTTGCAGTGGGAAATGAAACGTCTCAGAAAATTCATAATGCGTTGAAGTGGATCATCAGAAAGCAGGGAACATTTTTTGATACATTGACAATTGTCACTTGGGAATCCAATCAGTTGAAGATGCCAGAATGGAATGCCGATACAGATAAGATTGCGTCAGAATATGACTGGGATGAGGATGACTGGGACAAAGGCGACACAGAAGGAAAATACGTATCGGATGGAAATGGAATTACAGCTGAAAAATTCTATAAAGCGCTTCGCGGATATGGAAAAAAGGTAGAAAATACTTCCTTGATGATATTGTTAGGATTTGATGCAGCGACGCCTGGAAGGTTGGCGATGGTTGAAGAGAAGACATTGGATTCTGCAAAATATCTGGAAAATATAGGAAAATGGCATGAAAGCTGCAGCTGGATTCATGAAAAATGGAAAGATGGAAAAAGACACACTTTTTTAGGAATGGTCGGAGTCAAAGATATTGCAGATATTCTTTTTGGAGTAGAAAACAATGGAAAACTCACGATTATGGATGCAAATGGAAAGAAGTTATATGCTGAAGTTGCAGAACGGCTGCTTCCATGTATCTGGAATGCTGGTTATAGAATTCCCTACGATTATGTAGAGCGTGCGGTTCTGAAAGCTTCGACGCCTTTAGCATATAAAGATCCTCAAAACTGGGAACGCGTTTTGACATTAGCGTGTTCACTGGTAAAAAAATATAAAAAAGATAAGGAACAGGAGGAATGGAACGTGTCACTGGATACAAAACAAAAAAATAGAAACTATCTGTATGGTCGTTTATTAGCTGTGGCAGATCGAATTGAATACAGAACTTATGATGAGAAAGACAGGACAAGAGTTACAAATGCGAAGAGATATATGAGTACTTTTGCACAGAGACCTTTTGAAACCTGGAAGGTTATAGAAGAAAATGTTCAACCATATATGAGTAAGCTGGGAATTGCAGAAAGACTTTTTTATGAAAACCTGTTAAATGAAATCTATGATTTATTTGAGATAGAACAATTTCAGGATAATAGCAGATTAGATGGAGTGTATTTACTTGGATTCCACAGCCAGGCATATAAGCTGAAAATGAAAAAAGAAGATGCGGCAGATAAAAAAGAGGAGGAATAAAAATGAGTAAATTAAAGGGGAAAATTGATTTTACTTTATTTGTAAGCGCCAATAATGCAAATCCGAATGGAGATCCACTGAATGGAAATCGTCCGAGAATTAGCATGGATGGGTATGGAGAAATATCTGATGTATGCATTAAAAGAAAAATAAGAAACCGTCTCCAGGATCTTGGAGAAAAGATTTTTGTTCAGTCAGATGATCGCACAAATGATTCGTATACCAGTTTGAAAGACCGTGCAGATGGATGCGAAGCTTTAAAAATGCAGATGGAAAATAAAAAGAATGCAGACCGCGATGCCTGCGCGGCAATTGCGTGCAAAGAATGGATGGATGTCAGAGCATTTGGCCAGGTCTTTGCATTTAAGGGAATTCCGGTTTCCTTTGGTGTAAGAGGACCGGTTTCCATTCATCAGGCTGTCAGCCTTTCGCCAATTGATATTGTCAGCATGCAGATCACGAAAAGTGTGAATAGTGAATCGGGAAAAGAAAGCAAGGCTTCTGATACGATGGGAATGAAGCACAGAGTTGATTTTGCAGTGTATAAAATTATGGGAAGCGTAAATGTTCAGCTTGCAGAAAAAACCGGATTTAGCCAGGAAGATGCAGATGTCCTGAAAAAAGCATTAAAAACTTTATTCGAAAATGACGCTTCTTCTGCAAGACCGGAAGGAAGCCTGGAAGTATGCAGAATGTACTGGTGGCAGCATGATGAAAAAGTTCCATCTGTTTCCAGTGGAAAAATTCAAAGAGGTTTCACAATTAAGACATTAAAAGATCATCCGAAAAAATTTGAAGATTATGAAATTTTATGGCATGTAGATAATTGCAAAAAACCGGAGGAATTTGATTTTGTATAATGAAGAAGACTTCCTTCAATTATCTGGAATTCAACATTTTGAGTTTTGTAGAAGACAATGGGCTCTGGCATATATAGAATTGCAGTGGCAGGAAAATGTCAGAACAGTAGAGGGAAAAATCCTTCATGAAAATGCGCATGATGTGAGCCTGAAAGAAAAGAGAGGAGATACACTCATTGTTCGGGCAATGCCAGTTCATTCCAGAGAAATGGGTGTGAGTGGGGAATGTGATGTTGTAGAGTTTCAGAAAGAAAAGGAGGGAATTCAATTATCTGGAAAAGAAGGTCTTTACAAAGCAATTCCGATTGAATATAAACGGGGAAAGCCAAAAGAAAATGATTCCGATATTCTGCAGGTGGCGGCACAGGCTATGTGTTTAGAAGAAATGTTGTGCTGCACGATTCCTTACGGCTATATTTTTTATGGAGAAATCAGGCATCGCATAAAAGTGGATTTTACCGAAGAAATCCGAGAAAAAGTTCAAAACATATTTGCGGAAATGCATAAATATTATGAACAGCGTTATACGCCGAAGGTAAAGCCGGGGATCAGGTGTAATGCATGTTCATTAAAAGATATTTGCATCCCTGTTTTGAATAAGAAAAAGTCAGTTTCCGGTTATATTGATAAGATGATTGCAGAAGAGGAAAAGGGATGAAAAGACTTTTAAACACGCTGTATATAACGACGGGAAATAAATATCTGTCGTTAGATGGGGAAAATGTTGTTATCCTGGAAGACCAAAAGGAAATAGGGAGAATTCCTCTGCATAACCTACAGGCAATTGTTACATTTGGATATACTGGAGCAAGTCCGGCGCTTATGGGAGCGTGTGTGCAAAGGAATATTGATCTATCTTTCATGTCTGGAAATGGGAGATTTCTTGCCAGAGTTACCGGAGAAGTCAGAGGAAATGTCACACTGCGAAAACAGCAGTACAGAATCAGTGATGATCGGAAAGTAAGTATACAGATAGCCAGAAACTTTATTCTTGGAAAAGTATATAATGCGAAGTGGGTTCTGGAGAGGGCAGTTAGAGATTATCCTATGAGACTCGATGTAGAAACGATAAAAAAGAAATCCGATTTTTTATCGCAGAGTATGGGTAAGATCAGGGTTTGTGAAAGTGCAGATGAATTATTGGGACTGGAAGGAGAAGCTGCTTCTGTATATTTTTCAGTGTTTGATGAATTGATTCTGCAGCAGAAAGAACAGTTCTATTTTCATGGAAGAAATAAAAGACCTCCATTGGATAATGTAAATGCCATGCTGTCATTTGGATATTCGCTGCTGGCGGGAATGTGTGGATCAGCATTAGAGGCAGTCGGACTGGATCCTTATGTTGGCTTCTTCCACACAGATCAACCTGGACGTATGTCGCTGGCACTGGATCTTATGGAGGAATTCAGAAGCATCATGGTAGACAGATTTGTTTTAACATTGATAAACAAAAGAGTCATGAAAGAAAAGTACTTCATAAAAAAGGAAAATGGAGCAGTTATTTTAACGGATGAAGGAAGGAAAACTTTTCTATTAGCCTGGCAGTCTAAAAAACAGGAAACAATCAGGCACCCATTTCTTGATGAGAAAATAGAATGGGGGATGGCTCCATATGTGCAAAGTATGCTTTTGGCAAGATATTTGAGAGGGGATTTAGATGAATATCCGCCATTCTTTTGGAAGTAGGTGAAAGGAATGCTGGTTTTGATTACTTATGATGTAAATACGCAGACAGTGGCTGGAAAAAGTCGGCTACGAAAGGTTGCAAAAGAGTGCGTTAATTATGGGCAGCGAGTTCAGAATTCTGTATTTGAGTGTCAGATGGATGCAGCCAAATGCAGGCAGGTAAAGGATATTCTGGAAAATCTGATCGACAAGGAGGTGGACAGTTTAAGATTTTATTACCTGGGTGAAAAATATAAAAACAAGGTGGAGCATATTGGTGCAAAACCTGGTTTTGATGTTACAGATCCACTCATATTATAGTGCGAAATACAAGTACACAGAAATATCCCGAAACATTCGCACTGTAAAAACAGGGCGATATTGGAGAAAAATATCGGGAGCAATGTGTATAAATGAATGATTAAGTGCAATGAGCACAGAAACGTGCATGGGAAATATGCGAAAATTGTGCAAAATTGCCGTCAGCCCCCTTGCGGGGCTGTGAGTTGAAACACCGTGTAACTGATTATTCTCATCCGTTCGATGCATGTCAGCCCCCTTGCGGGGCTGTGAGTTGAAACACATCTTCTGCTGTTTTATAGCTTGCCGGATCCGGTCAGCCCCCTTGCGGGGCTGTGAGTTGAAACGAATACCATTCCGGCGGATATTCCGACCGTTATGTCAGCCCCCTTGCGGGGCTGTGAGTTGAAACAGGTCAAATGATCGGACAGTTTCAAGTTGTATGCCGTCAGCCCCCTTGCGGGGCTGTGAGTTGAAACAGTAGTTCTCAGCTTGTGGCAATGCTCCACATGAGTCAGCCCCCTTGCGGGGCTGTGAGTTGAAACACATTTTGTCCAGACGTTTGGACATTTTCTGCCGCGTCAGCCCCCTTGCGGGGCTGTGAGTTGAAACAAAATGCAAGGGTATGAAGATCGAAAATCTACGTCAGCCCCCTTGCGGGGCTGTGAGTTGAAACATCAGTGCTTTGCTTCCTTTCGTGCGATACGCAGTCAGCCCCCTTGCGGGGCTGTGAGTTGAAACATCCTGCACAAAGTCAAGGTCAGATGGGGAAAGAGTCAGCCCCCTTGCGGGGCTGTGAGTTGAAACGAAATCACCGGGAGATTCCGGAAGAGAGTCCCTTGTCAGCCCCCTTGCGGGGCTGTGAGTTGAAACGTTGAAAAGATGATCCTCGAAAAGCGGTATTCTCCGGTCAGCCCCCTTGCGGGGCTGTGAGTTGAAACTGATAAGTTAAAAAAGAAATATCCAGAAGTCAAAAGTCAGCCCCCTTGCGGGGCTGTGAGTTGAAACACCTTTTCCCTACGGGCGTGTGCGGCGTGTCAAGTCAGCCCCCTTGCGGGGCTGTGAGTTGAAACAGAACCTCCGATCCCCGATTAACAATATTCCAAGTCAGCCCCCTTGCGGGGCTGTGAGTTGAAACGCAAGATCGACTGTCTTATCTGGGAACTTAACAAGCCGTCAGCCCCCTTGCGGGGCTGTGAGTTGAAACATTTCGTTGGACAATTCATGTCCGCCGCCTATTGTCAGCCCCCTTGCGGGGCTGTGAGTTGAAACATCGACTTAACAGTGGAAGTAATCGGAAAACCTGGTCAGCCCCCTTGCGGGGCTGTGAGTTGAAACTTCGAATAAGTCGATATAGCTCCGGTTGAACGCCCGTCAGCCCCCTTGCGGGGCTGTGAGTTGAAACGCCTTGGTGGAATTGTACAAAGAGGTTAAATTGTCGTCAGCCCCCTTGCGGGGCTGTGAGTTGAAACATCATTCAGCTGTGATAAATACTCGTCATATGCCTGTCAGCCCCCTTGCGGGGCTGTGAGTTGAAACGCCCAATGATAGAACGTGTTGACATATCCGCCGCCCGGTCAGCCCCCTTGCGGGGCTGTGAGTTGAAACACATCTCTGTAATGATCATAGACATCACGGCAAGCGTCAGCCCCCTTGCGGGGCTGTGAGTTGAAACAAAAATCAGGTAATCGACTTTTCTGTCGCCCTCAAAGTCAGTCAGTCTTCTTGTGGATTGTGAGTTGAAACAATTTTTCTCTACATCTAAATGAAAAACTTAAGCTTTCAGCTGTTCTTGGGAGAATGGAATAAGTGTAGCCGGTGAGGACAACTAAATAAAGCCTCCTGCAATATGATGTCGCAAGCCAAACTCAAAACCAGAAGAGGCGGTCCAAATGAACAATGGAAGTTTATCACATACCCAATGAAATAATATAAAATTGCATACATGGTATAATTATGGTACAATTAAACTACATAAAGGAGGTGCTTTTATGCCGCAAATTGTTCCAATCAGTCATTTAAAAAACACTTCAGAAATTTCAGAAATGTGTCATTCTACAAAAGAACCAATCTTTATTACGAAAAATGGGTATGGTGACATGGTGCTCATGAGTATGGAAAATTATGAACGGATGATGAAGTTGTCAAAAGTTTATAAGGAGCTGGAGGAGTCGGAGAGCCAGATAGAAGCGGGTCAGACGATGAATGCGAGAAAGCAGCTTGCATCTATGAGGGAGAAGTATGGGTTATAAACTGGAAATCACGCAGAAGGCATCTGAACATTTGGATCAGCTACTGAGTTATCTGTTAGATTCGTTAAAAAGCGGTCAGGCAGCCAAACAGCTTCTTTCAGGAATCGAAAAAGTCTATGATCGTTTGGAAGAAGAGAGTTATAAAGAAGATCTGAGAGAAATCCTGTTGGATGACAATATACTTCCCTGAATATTACGGTAATGGGAAGAGCCGGACAATTTTGAGATGTTCTGCAAAGAACTAGAAGCGTGTGGAATCATATATACGCTTAAATCGGAAAGACCGCGGATATTGACGCAGATGGCGGAACTTTGGCACTGTGTTGCGGTGGTTCTATGTCGGTAGTATGGGGTGGGATTTCTTAGAATCCCGCTCCATTATTGAATTAGGAGCTTTTTTATATTGGACCCTATAAGATCCTATTAAAAGGCGGATACCGAAAGCCCCAAAATAACATGATGTCTTTTCGGTTATTGACATTGAGAGGATTTATTATGAACTATGTTCAATCATACATATCAAATATCTCTTTTCCAGATTCTTTGGAGGAAGTTTATAATTACGCACATTTTTTTGACATGGAAAAGATTATGATGGCAGGAGAATGTGGTGAATATGAAGAGAGAAAAACGGAATGGACGGCACCAAAATGGTGCAAGAAGGGCGACATTGTCTTTTTCATGCATGCAAAAACTGCAGATGCCAAAATTAGAAAATTAAAGAATGAGCTATTGCGCGATAGAGAACACAGTTCTGATAGTACCTTTTGGACAATTATGAATGCGTTGATAAGGGCTAAAAAGATACATGATACATATGGTGGAAAAATATTTGCGATAGGTAAAATTTCTGGAGAAGTCATCTATGATAACATGGATAGTGGAAATCTGCATTGGAAAAGCAAGATATATGCGCCAATTGATGATATATTTTTGCTCGAAAACTTGATTGATATATCGGAATTAAAATCTGAGATTGAGGTTTCCAGACAGAGCAGCATAACGCCGGTATTTGGTGAAAAATTCGATTTCTTGAAAAGTTTAATTTTAAAGAAAAACGAAACCGTGGAAAAATATTTTGTGGATTCGGTTGCAGAACCTATGCCATTATACAGACTGAATGATGATAATTGGTTAAGTATAGTAAATTGTCATAGGCGAGATTTTTTCCTTGAGGCGCAGTTCAGAACATTTTATGTGAACAGATTTTTGAAAATCCTGGGAGACAAGAAAACTTTTTATGAGGAGTGTGCCTGCCAGAGGGAAAATAAAAGAAGAACATTTGTTGATAATGTAATAAAAATGAATGGTAAATATTTGCCAGTGGAAATCAAACTGTCTGTTTCAGCAGAAAAGAATATAAAGAATCAGTTGATGTCATATTGTAATCTAAAACAATTATATTTAACGGAAGATAAAATAGTGAGCGACAATATTTATGAAAACAATGTCTTAGTAATTGATACAGTTAAAATCTATCTATATTATGATCCCAAAAGGACGCTAAAGGAAATATTTGAGTTGGATAATATACGATCTAACGAAGATATTGTCAATCTAAGAGAGATTATTATAAATGCACTCAGCTGAGGATAAAACATAGGTAAGTAGGCCTGATTGCTGATTTTTAAAAGTAAATTTCCCCAAAAAGAGTAGAATTTCCATTTTTGGTGCAGAATCAATCTTTTTATTCGGTATGGATAATTTTATGGTTTATCTGTATAATGTTGTTGGACATAGTTTTTTGGATTCCTTTCAAATTTTTGTGTGGTAACTTAGCTTTACCTGATTGCCAGAACTATGCCTATGTATAAATGATTGAGTGATAATTGAAAAGAAATCTCATGTAAGATTGTAAAGCGGTTGGGGATATAATTGAGTTGAGTTTTATGGTAAAACCCGATTACAACTTATTATAAAATTTTTTACGAAGGGTTGATCAATTGACATATGTAAGATGGAAAAAAATCAGCAGTATTCCAGTTGCAAATGAGGTTCACTAGAAAGCGAAAGAGAGAACAATAAAATGAACAACAAGATCGTAGTCAGCCTCGGAAAAGGTGGGCAGAGAGATATGGCAGAGTCTTTTTCCAGAAAAACAGGAGCGCCGATCGTGGATAAGCCAGGAGAATATCTGACGATTCATTTTGATTCCAAGGGAGTGTCACTGTCAGGATTCGGGCTGACTTATCAGGGGGACTTTGCGGAGACAATGATGCATAGAGTCACCAATGGAAGACTGCAGCATGAGATGCTGGTAAAGGCGGCAAGCTCCGAGAAAGAAGGGCGGAAAGCAATTGATGCCACTGCAGGTATGGGAGAGGATGCGTTTTTACTGGCTGCACAGGGGTATGAGGTGACATTATATGAGCAGAATCCGGTGGTCGCTGCACTTCTGAAAGATGCCATCCGTCGTGCGAAAAAGAATCAGATTTTAAAGGATATCGCCGGTCGCATGAAAGTAGTGGAGGCAGATAGTGTGGAAAGCATGTCAAAGCTTCTGGATCCGGTAGATGTGATCTATCTGGATCCGATGTTTCCTGCGAGACAGAAATCCAGTCTGATCAATAAAAAACTTCAGCTGATCCAGAAGCTGGAGCCACCGTGCTCGGAGGAAACAGATCTTTTTGATGCGGCATTAAAAGTCGGTCCGTCAAGAATTATCGTTAAGCGGCCATTGAAAAGTGAATATCTTGCAGGCAGAGAACCTTCCTATACATTGAAGGGGAAGGCAATTCGGTATGATTGCTATGTGCTGTAAAAACTCCTACTAACAGAAGAATCGCCCGTGCGGTGTGGTCTGAGCAATTTTCCGGGAAATGGGAGATCAATAGTCTTGCAGTCTTAAGGTGCGAATGATATAGAGATTCCATTTCAATCTTTCTGAAGTAGCCGGCGGGGAATATTATTGCTATGCGAACGGAAAATTGGAATATCAGACAATGAAGTGATCGAAGTTATACAATGGCGAAGAAATCAAAACAGACACAGGCGTGGCAGAGCTGGAAGAGCAGAGAGTGTCTGGCGGGAGCAAAAGCGGAACAGGCAGGGGATAGATGGACAAAAAATCCATCTGTCCCTTTTTTCGTCAGAAAGAAGAAACCTGTTTATTTTTCCCGAAATCCCTTTTATACTGGGTAAAGCGCATATATTAGCGGCTGTTCAGCGGGGCTGTGCAGTTCCTGCACGGACTGGAAAAAGAGTATGAGTAACGGAGGAGAAGAGGGATGCAAAAATGTAAAAAGGGGGCAGCGCTGCTTCTTGCGGCGTCCATGATGACATTTCTGCTTGCCGGATGCGGATCGAACCAGGTGACGACGGAGAATACAGGCAGCTCGGACTACAGACCTGATCGCGGCGATCATCATCTATTTCTGCGGTTTTGTACTGTTCTTTAAAACGCAATATCACAGAGCATAGTACAGAATCCAATTGTAAACGGTAAGCGATTACGTGGATAGATGATGGAATTGCGAATAAGCGTCATTAGAAGGAAAATAATATATAGTGCATATTGAAAATAGTTCATGCGCAATAATTGCATGTAAAAGAATATAGAATGCAATAATTGCATACTATAAATTGACAATATGCAAAAAATGCACTATGATAAGTACAGAGGTGTAAAATATGATGACGCTGAAAGAATTGAGGGCAGAAAAACAATTAACACAGCAACAGGTGGCTGATCTTGTTGGGATTTCTTTGCGTTCATATATATCATATGAGAATGATGTGAAAAAAGCAGGAACGTTTAAATACAGATATATTGTTGAAAAGCTGGAAGAAATAAATCCCATTGATGAAGAACATGGAATTCTTGAGATTGAATTTATAAAGCGGAAATGTGCCGCAGTATTTAAAAACTATGAGGTGAATTTCTGCTATCTTTTCGGTTCATATGCAAAAGGCAAAGCGACAGAGACCAGTGACGTGGATCTTTTGATTTCGACAAATGTAAGAGGACTTAAATTTTATGGTTTGGTTGAGGAAATAAGGAGTGCATTGCATAAAAAGGTGGATGTTCTGGATCTCAATCAACTGAGGGACAATTTTGAGCTGACGAAGGAAATACTACAAGATGGGATAAAAATATATGGATAATATCAAAAATGACCATTACTATATCCAAAAACTTCAACAAGATTTGACGTTTATTGCAACGCATATGCGGAATGTGGACATAGAGGAACTGGGGAAGAATGAAATCCTTCAGGATTCCATGTTGTTTCGTATGATACAGATTTCTGAAAATGCGAAAAAATTGACGGAAGAATATAAAATGGAGCATGCAGGGATTCCGTGGAAGGCAATTTATGGTTTGAGAAATCGAATCGTACATGATTACGGAAATGTGGATTTAGAAGTTGTGTATGAGACGCTGAAGAATGACATACCGGAATTATTGGAAATGGTTTCAATGGAATAGATAGGTTCATGGAGAATAGAAAGAAAAATTTATAATATCAACAGCCGCCATGGTCGAAGAAACTGACTATGGCGGCTGTTGGCATAAAGTTTCCTTTTCATATGTCAACACATATCTTATACCACAAGCGCGACGCCCATGACAGAACTGACTCTTGCCACGCATTTTAACTTGTGTTAAGATTACACCACAAAGGAGCATATCCCAAATGCTCCAGTATGATAAAGGCCAGAGATAAAGGAGAATTACGATGGGAATTGTAGTAATCGGAGATGTGTTTATAGATATTAAGGGGTATTCCCTGTCCCCTTATATTCCGCAGGGAAGAAATGCCGGAACTGTGGTCCAGATCCACGGCGGCGTTGCGAGGAATGTGGCGGAGAACATCGCGAATATTGAGCTGAAACCGACATTTATCAGTGCGGTGGATGACAACGCCATGGGAGACGATGTGATCCAGAAGCTGAAACGCCATAAAGTCGAGACGAAGTATATGAAGAAGGTCAAGGACGGCATGGGAACATGGCTGGCCGTCTTTGATCATGAGGGAGATGTGGTGGCATCCATCTCAAAGAGACCGGATCACAAGCCCATCGAGCAGATCTTAGATGAGCACGGGGACGAAATCTTTAAGGATGCGGACAGCATTGCTATCGAGATCGATACGGACAAGGAGATCGTAAAGAAGACCTTCATGTATGCGGAAAAGTATCACAAAGAGGTCTATGCGCTTGTATCCAATATGACGATCGCTGTGGAGAGGAGAGATTTTATCCGCAGGACTGCATGTTTTGTGTGCAATCAGCAGGAGGCGGGAATCCTGTTCTCGGAAGACTATGACCATATGACTCCGGCAGAGTTAGCGGCAATTCTTCCGGACCGGATCCGTTCCGCGAAGATCTCCCGCATGGTGGTCACCATGGGGGGAGACGGAGCTGTCTTTGTTGATTCGGACGGGCACACCGGAATTTATCCGGGACGTAAGGTAGATATCGTGGACACGACGGGAGCCGGGGATGCGTTCTTTTCCGGCGTCTGCATCGGACTTACTTACGGCAAGACGCTGCAGGAGGCATGCAGAATCGGTACAAGACTTGCGGCAACGGTGATCTGCACGACAGAGAATATCTGTCCGAGATTCATGCCGGAAGAATTTGGACTTACGAGGTAATCGATATGGAAAGTATTATTATCTGAATTACGATATGTATAGTAAATTTGATTTTACTTGAAAGAAGGTATTTTCCATGATATCCGACATCCGAGTTTTTCTCTGCGACGATGACCACCTCCGATTCTTCGGTGAAGGTCCCTGCCGTCTGCTCCATCTGATCGAGGAGACCGGTTCGCTGAGGGCGGCGGCGATCTCTATGGGGATGGCATACACGAAGGCACTTGCCATTATGAGGCGAGCCGAAAAGAATCTCGGTTTTCCGCTCACGGCCCGCCGGATCGGCGGAAAAGGAGGCGGCGGAAGTGTCCTGACGCCGGAAGCAAAGGAGTTTTTACATGACTATGAAGCCTACCGTGACGCCTGTATTCAGAGCAGCCGCGAGCTCTATACTCAGATCTTTTCTAAATATGCAGATGGGGGAGAAGACGGGGAATAAATTTGTGTCTGAAACAGCGGCAACTGCAGGTATTCATAAAAAACGGCATTTGGTCATAGCTGGTAGCCGGGGAATCGGGAAGAGCACGCTGCTGAGGGAAATTCTGGCACTGCCGTACTTTTCTGACTTAGGACCATTTCCAGGATTTACAACGCGGGCGTTTCCGTGCGACCGTGTGGAATTGACAGATAATCTTACTGGTGAAACTGCGAGAATCGGATCCTACCATCCACATAAGTCCCTCGCTGTTCCAAATTTCTCTGCAGATAATTTTGGACAAAAAGCTTGTGCTGCTGATTCTGCGCATCCTGATGCTCAACGATCCGGCAACAAAATGACACCAGATATGGATGGCTTCCTTGGACTCGGTATCACTTCTATTACCCGTGCCATTGAGTCCGCGTCCCAATGGGCGGTAATCGACGAACTCGGCTATCTGGAAAGCTCCTGCCCGGAATTCTGCGATGCTGTTTTCCGTCTTTTTGACCAGAAGCAGGTCATCGCTGTTCTACGCAGCCAATCCACACCGTTTCTCGACGCACTGCGGGCACGGAACGACGTGTTCGTGTATGACCTGGATCATCCGCTTCTGCCCATCGGATGCGTGATCATGGCATCCGGGCTTGGAAAAAGGTTTGGCTCCAACAAACTTATGGCAGATTTCAATGGAAAGCCAATGATCTCCCGGATCTTATCCGCCACCGACGGTGCACTTTTTGCTGCCCGGATCGTTGTGACGAGATCCAGGGAAGTTGAAGCATTTTGTCGAGAGCGAAATATTCCGGTCCTTCTGCATGCAATGCCATACAGAAATCACACGGTCCATCTTGGACTTTCCGCCTTATTGAAGGAATATCCGAAGCTTGCGGGCTGTATGTTTGCGTTGGGGGATCAGCCGATGCTGGCAAGAGAGACGATAGAGGCGATGGTAATAACATTTTCACAGTGTTGTCAAACTGCCTCTCCGATCTTCCGCCTGACAGCTATCTCTGAGGACGATTCTATAATACCTGGAAACCCTATTCTTTTCGGGAAGCGATACTTTGAGGCGCTTCTCACACTCCCAGACAACCACGGCGGCAATGTACTGCTGAAAAAATATCCCGACGTTGTCCGGTATTTCCCCGCTGGTGATCCCATGGAACTCGCCGACGCGGACACCCCTGCAGAGCTGGAACAACTAAAAAAAGCGGAATTTACCCGGTAAGCGACACTGCGGTATCGCCCGGATAAATTCCGCTTTTTCTTAAAAATTTAATCTATGTGCAAATCCCATCATTTTTGATCATTCGGAAGCACAATATTCAACAAAATCGCAACCATAGCCGCCGGAACGATTCCGGAACCGCCGAAGACCAGCTGGATCGCCTGCGGGGTCTGAGCTAAGATTGCTGTGTTCGCTCCCATTCCATAACCAACTCCAAGCGCTACAGAAACGATAGTCAGGTTCTTCGCTGTCATCTTCTCCTTTGTGATCAGCTGGATTCCGCTGATCACGATGGATGAGAACATCATAACGGCTGCGCCGCCGAGAACAGCCTGCGGCATAATAGAAACGATGGCGCCCAGCTTCGGAACAAGACCGCAGAGGATCAGGAATACCGCGCCTGTCGCGAGAGCGGTACGGTTCACTACTTTTGTCATCGTAACCAGTCCGACGTTTTGGCTGAAGGAGGTGTTTGGAAGAATTCCGAACAGTGCCGCGAAAGAAGATCCGATACCGTCGCAGATCACGCCGCCGGAAAGCTCCTTATCTGTCGCCTCACGGTTCATTCCGCCTTCAATAACACCGGAGATATCTCCAACCGTCTCAACAGCTGTTACGATAAACATGATGAGGATCGGCGCGATGGCACGGGCATCAAACACCGGCTTCACCGGAAGAAATTCCGGAATGCTGATCCAACTTGCCTGGGCGACTTTATCCCAGTTCAGTACCCATGCTTTCGTGTACTCGGCTCCGTCTGCCGTGATTCCCGTTGTTGGAAGAACCAGGCTCATAACAAATGCCGCAATATATCCCGCAATGATTCCGATGAGAATTGCGGAGTTGCTTGCCATTCCGTTGGTCCAGTGTTTCACAGTAAGGATCACCACAAGGACAAAAATCGCCAGGAGAAGGTTCTCCATAGAGCCAAAGTCCTTCGCGCCGCTTCCGCCGCCGAAAGAATTGATCCCGACGGAGATCAGGGACAGTCCGATGGACAATACAACCGTTCCCGTTACAACTGCCGGGAAAAATTTACGCAGCGGCTTGATAAAGAATCCGAGAACACTCTCAAAAAGACCGCCGAGAATTGACGCTCCCATGATCGCGCCATAGGTGGCGAGTCCGCCGCCCATAGTGTCTGCCACACTCTTGAAAACTCCGATAAAACCGGAGCTGGTTCCCATGATGATCGGAACTTTACCTCCGATCGGACCGATCGCATAGAGCTGGACCAGAGTCACAACTCCCGCTACAAACATCGCGTTCTGTAAAAGACAGACCTGAAGATGGGCGAACTCCTCGCTTCCACTGATTCCGCATGCGCCGCAGATAATAAGAAGCGGGGTCAGGTTTCCGACAAACATCGCCAACACATGCTGGAGTCCAAGTGGAATCGCACGTTTCAACGGCATTTTTCCATAGAAATCATACATCGCCTGATCCGTTATCTTTTCTTTTCCCATACGTTTTTCTCCCCTGATGTAAATTTTTTCAGCTGCCTGTGTATGTACAGCCGTAATTTTCCACTGTCCCATCTGAATTCCGGCACGATTGCCATCGACAGGTTCACTTATTAACAGTGATTATTTTTTGTACCGTCATTATAAGCAAAAAAAGACAGCATGTAAATATGCTGTCGAAAATTTATATGTTCTTTTTTCGTTCTGGATCGTCAGTGTCGGATGCCGCCGCTGCAGCATGCAGACTTTTCAGTTCGGAAATCCTTATCTATGTGGAGCAATGAGATCAGGACTCTTCCCCCTCATTGGCTTCTTCCATGGTGACGACAGCCTGGGATCTTTCATCCGTATAATGGATCCGCAGAACTGCCTGAGGCCAGTTGAGCTGGATGTGGGCGGTCTTGTTCTGCTCGGCTCCGGCTTTTTCGATAAGTTCAATGAGTTCTTTCAGAACCTCACGGGTCAGGTAGCCGCCGCGCCAGTGGAATGTGAGTGTTTTATTCTTCTTTGCAGTCTGCAGGGAGCGCTTGTAAACTTCCTCCGTCTTTGTGAAGGAAAGTTTTTTCTCCTTATAGTAAAAATGGTCGCCGTCCGTACAGGCCGGGGCCGGGGCGATCAACGGCTCATGGTCGCGGAAGACCGCCTTATCGTCCAGATTGAAGTAGTCGTAGCGGATCTCACCGCCGGTCTCAACGCATTTTCCAAGGCTGTTGTCGAAGGTGGCATCCAGGTGATAGCAGGTCTTACCGATCTTCACGATATTCCATGTATGGCGGTACTTGATCCCTTTTTCCGGATTGTTTCCGCATAAGGCGATCATACACCAGATTCCAAGTGCGTCGCAGAGGATCTTGACCGACTTTGCGATTCCCTCACAGACACCGACACCATGACCCAACGGTCCGATAATTTCATGGGAATAAGGCTTTTTCAGTTTATCGTAGTGGATATTTTCACAGATAAAATCGTGGATATACTTTTCCTTTTCCAGCTCCGGGAGCTTTGCCGCCGGTCTTGCGAGCTTTTCCACCCGGGCATTCATGGCTTTCTGGTGGTCTTTGATCTTGCTCTTCTCAAAAAGGTATTCCGGGATGAAGATCAGATTCGGGGAATCCGCGAAATACCGGTATTTAAAGCTGGACACCCAGAAGATCTCCGGGTGGTCAAGGCGGAGCTCAAAAAAAATATCGCTTAAGGCGTGACCGTCGATCCGGGGGATCTGGAAAGAGTCAGCCAGGCTTAACAGTCCCTGCTGCATGGCACGGTAAACAGCCTGGCGCTCTTTGTCCATGTGATTATAATAAAATGGTTCCATGATAGTTGTGATCCTTTCAAATCTCTAAAGATTTACCCGACTCAGTATAACGTATTTTTAAATGCTTTTTCAGGCCGGCAAACGAGCTGGTAAAAGTATTATAGCCGGAAGCGTAAGTTCTGGTGATTGAATTCTTTTTCTTCGTACATCCGCTGGTCTGCGAGGATTCGGATGGTTCCGGTATCTTCGGATTCCAGTGGATAGGCCGCATAACCGCAGCTTGCGCCGATGGTGATCGTTTTTCCATCGACCTCATATGGCTCAAGAAGGGTGGTAAGGATGCGGTCCTTCGTCTGCTTACAGAGCGGATCCTCCATATCGGCACTGATGATCAGTGCAAATTCGTCCCCGCCGATCCGGAAGGCGTAATCATTGCTGCGGATGCATTCCTGAAGACGTTTGGCCACCTCTTTTAAAAGTTTGTCTCCCATATCATGTCCGTAAGTATCGTTGACCGGTTTGAAATGATCCAGGTCAAGATAGTACAGGACGAATGGGAGCTTTTTTTGTTCTTTCCGATGCAGGATCGTACTGAAATAGCGCTCGTTGAATAAGCCGGTCAGACCGTCGGTGTTCGCGAGGTTTTCCAGCTCATGGCGCTGTCCAAGATCCTGGGCGATCATCATGATCTTCTGCGGAATCCCACTTTCGTCCCATTCTACCGCAATGATATTCAAAAGCTTATAGATGTTTCCGGTTCGGCCGCTGTATTCGATCTTTAAGATCCCGTTTCCTTTGCGGAGCACCTTCTGAAGATATTCTCTGCTTAGGAGATGGTTCAGCTTGATATTTTCGGTATCCGATAAAACAAAGTATTTTTTTGCTGCCTCATCAATCAGGTCCTGATACGATCCGCTTTCCGGATACAGGGCTTCATGGCTGCTGTATTCCCGGTATTCATACCGGTTATTGACAAGATCTCCTACTGCATAGCGGTCGATAAGCTGGGTCATGCCATGAAACAACCGATCGATCTGATCCCTTTGATTTTTTAAGGTCTGATGCAATAATTCCTGATGGCGGAGCTTGAGCTTTGTATTTGCTGTGACCATACCGATCAGCAGGAGCAAAAGAAAGCTTGCAAGAGCGGTGATCATCGCAATCGTAATGTACAAGATCTTTTCATCCTTGGAATTGACTGCGCTTGTCTGTATGATCCCAAGAATGCTCCAATCATTGAGACCGACCGGCTGGTAGACCAGATAATAGGAATGATTTTGACATTTGATCTCGGCATGTCCGACAGTCAGATTCTGAAGATCCTGATGGACAGCTTCTGCTGTGCTTCTGGTAAAGACCGCGTTGGCATTCAGGTTGGTAAACAGATTGTCCTGTTCAGATAAAAATTCGGACTGAGCTTCCAGGGAAAGAATGATATCTCCGTTTGCATTTATCAGGTAGCTGCTACTCATCGTCCCATAGATATTCCGGGAGATGATCGCTTCTACCATACTGGTATCGTAGCTTACGGCAACACCGGTAAAGGTGACGCCATCCAGTGTAAAGGGAGCGCTTAAGGGAACCGCAAAGACGACCTTGCGCACCCCGCTGCTGGCAGTGTAGTTGGAGATCACGGGCTTCTGACAAGCGTACATTTTCTGGAATACGTTCATGATGCTGTCAGCTGTTCCTCTTCGTCCTTCAGCCGTAATGAAGTCGCAGTTTTCGTTGAACATATAGAAATCGCTGTATTTCCAGTTGTTTTTCCGCTCGGCAAGGTCCTTCCAGGCGGAGTGGACATTGCTGGAATCAGCAAGATACTGCAGATTTGCATTCCAGTCGGATAAGACGTTCCAGTTGCGATCACAAAACAGGACAAAGGTCCGGTTGACCTGCTCATACGTCGCAAGCAGATGATCGGAATTTTTTTCGTAAATCTCTTTTCGAATATGGTGATGATATAGAAAGAGCCCTGACAGGAATAAGGCGATCATGAGAATGACAGGCAACAGGATTTTGCGTGTATGCTTCATAGCAATCTCCTCCTTTCTGTGAAGGGAATGGGAAAACGTTTTCGGACCGTTTATGCTCATTATATCACGATTCGTAGCTTCGCTACTCTCCGCTGCTATCGCAGCTATCGTGATCGCCATTCGCCGTTCGCCAGAAATCTGCTAGCAGCCTTCTGGCTCTCTTGCGCTCATTATATCATGTTTTTCAGGTAAAAAAATAAGAATATTAACAGAAATGTAGAGATTTTTTTAAACTGTGTATTTACAGATGAATATTTTTTTGCTTATAGCGATACAAAAAATAACCATTGTTAATAAGTGAATGCTGCCGGAAGTTCGGCAGAAATGCTACATCAGGGGAGAAAAACATATCAGATTTCATAAGTGTCCTTTTGAATGAGATGCATGGTGTGCAGAGGTATCAGGGGTGACGGTGCTTCATGGCATCGGCAGCAGGATCCGGCGTTTTTGTTCGGGAAACTGCGGATCTGAGATCTCAATGAGCCTGACCGGTCCATAGACCTCAGAAAATGCCTGTTCCATTTCGGAAATGGGATCACCCGCCGGGTGCAGGGTGTGGATCAATCTGCCGTTTTTTAAGAGCAGCAGAGTGTCACAGAAGCAGAGTGCCAAAACAGGATCGTGGAGGCAGATCAGCGCCGATTTTTTGGAAGGAGCATCTGCCTTACGTACCATCTGCGAGATCAGACGCAACATCCGGTATTTGTTCCCGAGATCCAGAGAACTGTCAGGCTCATCAAAGAGCAGGAGTATGGTGTCTTCGATGAGTGTCCGTGCCAGGATCACAAGCTGCTTTTCCCCACCGCTGAGAGTCAGATAATCCCGATCGGAAAAATCGGCCATTCCGACCAGAGAGAGAGCCCGAAGCGCTTCCTCACGCATACTCCCGGTCGGCTGGGAAAGGAGACGCAGGCGGGAATAAAAGCCCATGAGGACGACATCGAGGACGCTCATGGAGATGGAGATCCCGCTTTGCTGTGGAATATAGCTGATGTGGCTGGCAAGCTTTTTGGGAGGCAGTCCCAAAAGCTCGGTGCCGTTTAGACAGATCTCGCCGTCATGGGGGATCTCCCCGCAAATAGAGCGAAGAAGCGTTGTTTTTCCGCTTCCGTTCGGACCGAGAAGTGCGATTATATGGCTCGGCTCCTTTACAGAATAGGTGATATGCTCCAGGATCGGAGTACCGCTTAGGGAAACTGAGAGATCCCGGATAGAAAAATGCTCCGGCATGATAAGTTAACGCCTCCTTTCCGATAAGATCAGGAAGATTAAGAATGGTGCCCCGAGAAGCGAGGTGAAAATACTGACGGGGAGCTCCACGGAGGCAAGGGACTTTGCAAGAATATCCGCAGTCAGCAGCAGAAGACTTCCCATGATCCCGCTCAGGACACAGGCGGACTGCCGGTTATGTCCGGTGAGAAGTCTTGCAATGTGCGGAGCCAGAAGACCGATGAAGCTGATGAGACCGGTCACGCTGATGGCAGCCGCAACGGTGAGGGTTGCGAGAAGCAGAACGAAAAAGCGTGTCTTCTGGACAGAAACTCCTAACATCCGCGCCTCATCCTCGCGGACGGAGAGGACAAGGATATGGCGGTGCAGCAAAAAGGCTGTGAAGGAGGTCACGAGAATGATCAGGACGGGAATCCGGATCTTCGATGCCGTGACACCGGAAAGACTGCCCATGATCCAGTATTCGATGGAAGCCAGCTGCTTTTCCGGATCTGCCATGAGTTTTAATGCCATAAGAAAGGTCTGGGCCAGGGAGTGGACTGCGATTCCGGCAAGAACGATGGAGGCGTGTTCCTTTACCGGGGAGAGGGCGGTAAGCCCCAGGGACAGACATACGGCGAGCAGACCACCGAGGAAGGCAAAGCCTGTTGTGGACGGCGATGCAGAGGAGACAAAGAGAATGGCAAAGGCAGCTCCGGCACTGGCTCCGGAGGAGACACCGATGATGTCGGGGGATGCCAGAGGATTCCGGAAGACGGTCTGGTAGACGAAGCCGGCAACACCAAGACCGAAGCCGCCGATGAGCCCCATGAGGGAGCGCGGCAGGCGGAGGACGGTGAAGGTGCGAACCTCCATCGGCTCACCGGACAGGAGTCCGGATAGGGAGATCGGATATTTTCCGGTCATCAGAGCGGAAACAAAGGCGATGACCGTAAGAGCCATCGCCAGAGTTAAAATTGCCATTGTCCTGTTTTGATCAGTTTGCGCTTTCCGGAGTGAAGCCATAGAATGTTTCATAGAAATTCTCTTCTGCTGTCTTGAAATCGTCTTCAGTTACAACGTCCGGGTGGAGGACGGAAGCAACATAGTAGCTGCCTAAAAAGCCTGCCGGTACCGGGGAATCGAGAGCTTCGATGTCGCTCGGGATCTGGGCAATGTGTTCCTCTTTTACAGCTGTGCAGTCAGCGAGAGCGGAATCGTTCAGAACAGAGTCAACATCGTAGTCAGCGTCAGCAGCGAGTACGATATAGTCTGGGTTCCAGGAGAGGATCTGCTCGTAGGAAGTGTCTGCCCAGTATGTATCAGTGATGTCGGAAGCCGCGTTCACGCCGCCGGCGTTCTCGATCAGAGTGGACTGGTACATCTCCGGACCAGCGGTCTGTAACAGAGCGCTGTTGCCTGCAAGGTATACGGACGGAGTCTCAACGCCGTCAAGGGATTTCTTTAAGCTCTCGAGAGCGTCGGAGATCCAGTACTCCAGCTCCTGGCCTTTTTCAACTACGTTTGCGGCAGTGGAGATCATGTCGATAGTCTCGAACAACTTTGTCTGGTCTTCCGGATTTACAGCGATCACGGTGAGGCCAAGCTCTTCCATAGCCGGGATGGAATCCTTTAACTTTGTCGGAACGATCACAAGGTCCGGCTTTAATGCGGCACAGCCCTCAAGGTCGAATTCTTTCGCTGTTCCGACGGATGGGAGCTCTGTGAGCTCCGGAGAGCTTAATTTGTAGATGCTTCTCTTGTCAGCCTTTGCCTCGACACCGACTAACTGGTCGTCAAGACCAAGGGCGATCATCAGGCTTGTGGAGATATAGTAGCCGCTTACAAGGGATTCCGGCTGTTTTTCGATCGTAACCTCACGACCGAGATGGTCTGTGACGGTCACCGGATAGGAAATCTCCTGCTCCGCTTTGGCAGCCGTTGTTTCAGCCGCTGTTGTTTCTGCGGTGGATGCAGCCTCTGTGGTTGTTTCAGCAGCCGTTGTCTCAGCAGCGGTCGTTGCAGCCGTTGTGTTGCTTCCACATGCAGTAGTGCTCACGGATAAAGCGAGAGCTAAGAGCAGGGCGGAAAGCTTTTTCAGATCCTTTTTCATAATTGTTTTCCTCTCTCAAATCGTATTATGCTGGAACATCGTTGTATTTTTTCGACTATAACGGAATTATAGCAGAAAGTATGATAAAATGAAAGTATATTTTAGGGAAACCTCTTTTTAAAAAGGCACAATAAGGATGGAGATCAGTATGAGAGTTATCAGAGAATACAAAAAGGTTGAAAGCCTGGAAGAAGCATGGCAGTTAAATCAGAAAAAAAGCAATCGTGTGCTGGGAGGCATGGTCTGGCTGAAAATGGGAAAAATGCAGATCGGCACGGCGATCGATCTTTCCGGTCTCGGACTTGATACGATCGAGGAGACGGAGGAGGAATTCCGGATCGGATGTATGGTGACGCTGCGGGATTTGGAGCTGGATCCGGGTCTTTCTGCATACACGGATGGAGCCGTCAGGGAATCGGTCCGTCATATCGTAGGGGTCCAGTTCCGCAATCTTGCAACGGTGGGCGGAAGCATCTACGGCCGGTATGGATTTTCGGATGTGCTGACGATGTTTCTGGCAATGGATACCTATGTGGAGCTTTATAAGGGCGGGATCATTCCGCTTAAGGAGTATGCGAAGCTGCCTTATGACCGGGATATCCTGGTTCGCCTGATCGTAAAAAAGGAGAAGGCAGACTTCCATTATCAGTCTGTCCGTAACAGCCAGACGGATTTCCCGGTGCTGACCTGCGGGGCGGCAAAAACAGAAGCGGGATATCGGTTTGCGATCGGTGCAAGACCGGGGAAAGCCGTTCTCTTTGATGTGGATTTGAATGGCAGGAATATGGAAAACCTTGCCGAATATGCCGCAAAATGTGTAAAAGATCAGATTTCTACCGGCTCCAATACAAGGGGCAGCGCAGAGTACCGGAAGCATCTGACGGGGGTGCTGATCAGGCGTGCTGTCTGTAAGCTCGAGCAGGTATAAAAAATCCTATCGGCACAGCCGATTTGGAATGGATTTTTGCGCGTAACGGTGAGGGGACTGAACAGTTACGAGAGTATTTAGGAAGATAAAGAGGAATTTGACATGAACATCACCATGACATTAAACGGAAAAAAGATCTCTGCAGAGATCGAGGCAGACACACTGCTCATCGACTTTGTGCGGGATCATGGCTGTTACAGCGTAAAGCGCGGATGTGAGACATCCAACTGCGGTCTTTGTACGGTATTTTTAGATGAGAAGCCGGTATTATCCTGTTCGGTGCTTGCGGCAAGAGCGGACGGAAGAACGGTGACGACCCTGGAGGGACTTCAGGAGGAGGCGAAGGAGTTTGGGGCATTTATTGCGGATCAGGGTGCGGAGCAGTGCGGCTTCTGCAATCCGGGCTTTATCATGAACGCATTGGCGCTGTTCCGGGAAAACGAGTACCCGGAAGAGGAAGAGATCAGGGAATATCTTGCCGGCAACCTGTGCCGCTGTTCCGGCTATGAGGGACAGCTCCGCGGGATCCAGGCGTTTCTTGCATGGAAAAAAGAAAAAAGCGGAAAGGAGTCGGAGAAGTCATGAAATATGTAAACCAACCGGTACGGAAAAAGGACGCGATGCAGCTCGTAACGGGACAGTCGGTCTATGTGGATGATATCGCACCGAAGGACTGCCTGATCGTGAAGCTTCTGCGATCTCCTTACGCAAATGCGATGGTGACATCCGTAAACAAGGCTGCCGCAATGAAGGTGGACGGCATCGAGGCAATCTATACATGGGAGGATATCCCACAGGACGGAAGAAGATATACTCAGGCAGGTCAGACCTACCCGGAGCCGAGCCCGTATGATCGCCTGCTGATCGACCGCCATGTACGGTTTGTCGGAGATGTGGTGGCGATCGTTGCCGGTCGTGATGAAAAATGTGTGGACAAGGCATTAAAGCTTATCAAGGTCCAGTATGAGGTTCTGGAACCGCTTCTTGATTTCCGAAAAGCAAAGGACAATCCGATCCTGGTGCATCCGGAGGAGAACTGGGAGAGCCTGGTTCCGGTCGGGGCGGACAACCGGAGAAATCTGTGCGCCCATGACGAGACCGGCTCCGGAGATATCGAGGAGGTCTTAAAGAACAGCGAGATCGTAATCGACCGGGTCTATCATACGAAGGCGTGTCAGCAGACCATGATGGAGACGTTCCGTACCTTCTGTACCATCGACACCTACGGACGTTTAAACGTAGTGAGCTCTACCCAGATCGTCTTCCACTGCCGCCGGATTATCTCCAATGCGCTCCATATTCCGAAGACCATGATCCGCGTCAGCAAGCCGAGGATCGGAGGCGGCTTCGGTGCAAAGCAGACCTCTGTCAGTGAGGTATATCCGGCATATGTGACATGGATGACGAAAAAGCCGTCAAAGATTATTTTCAGCCGTGAGGAGAGCATGATTGCCTCCACCCCGCGTCATGAGATGGAGATCCATGTGCGGGTCGGTGCAGATAAAAACGGCATTGTGAACGGAATCGATATGTATACGCTGTCCAATACAGGCGCGTATGGAGAGCATGGACCGACCACCGTAGGACTTTCCGGTCACAAATCGATCCCTCTTTACGGAAAGGCAAAAGCATTCCGCTTTGTGAGCGATGTTGTCTATACCAACCACATGTCCGCAGGTGCGTACCGGGGATACGGAGCGACTCAGGGATTGTTTGCCGTGGAGTCGGCGGTGAACGAGCTGGCGGCAAAGCTCCACATGGATCCCTTTGAGATCCGCGAGAAGAACATCGTAAGAGAGGGCGATGTGATGCCTGCGTATTATGGTCAGGTCAATACGAGCTGTGCGCTCGACCGCTGTCTTACCCGCGTGAAGGAGATGATCGGTTGGGAGGAGAAGTATCCGGTCCGCGATATGGGCAACGGAAAGGTCCGTGCTGTCGGAATGGGAATGGCGATGCAGGGCTCCGGAATTACCTCCGTCGATGTGGGAAGTGCAACGATTAAGGTCAATGATGACGGATTTTACACGCTTTCCATCGGCGCTGCCGATATGGGAACGGGTTGCGATACGATCCTTGCACAGATCGCGGCAGAGGTGCTGGAGTGTTCAGTGGAGGAGATCATCGTTCTTGGTGCAGACACGGATTCCTCTCCGTATGATTCCGGATCCTATGCGTCCAGTACGACATATGTAACCGGAAAAGCCGTAGAACAGTGTGCATTAAAGATACGGGAACAGATCTGCAAGCTTGGTGCCGGACTTTTAAAGTGTCCGGAGAATGAGGTCGTATTTGACGGAAAATCCGTTCGCAGGGAAGGAGCGGGACAAGATTTTGCCGGACAGGTATCACTTACCGATATTGCGACGGCTTCCATGTGCGGAAATGAGATCGCTTTAGAAGCGACCGTGACGAATTCGTCTCCGCTTTCTCCGCCGCCATTCATGGTGGGCGCTGCGGAGGTCGAGGTAGATCTTGAGACCGGTGAGGCGAAGGTCATCAACTATGCGGCTGCCGTGGATTGCGGAACACCGGTGAACCCGAACCTGGCAAGAGTTCAGGCAGAGGGCGGTATCCTTCAGGGAATCGGCATGGCACTCACGGAAAATATCACCTATAATGCACAGGGAAAGCTTGCGGAAAATTCCCTGATGCAGTATAAGATCCCGACCAGGACCGATATCGGTCATATCCGGGTTGAATTTGAGAGCAGCTATGAGAATGCCGGACCGTTCGGCGCAAAATCCATCGGTGAGGTCGTGATCAATACACCGCTTCCGGCAGTTGCCGATGCGATCTACAATGCGACCGGAAAGCGATTTTGCGAGCTTCCGATCACACCGGAGCAGATTGCCATGGCAGGGATGGAACGGGAATGACACTTTCCGGACAATAGGCTTCTTTGCAATCTTATGATATGATAAACAGATTTAGATGTGAGGCAGACAGATATCATGGGGAGGCAGAGAAATCGGAATGGAAGAGGCAGAATGGAATCATAAACAAGAAGAACGCTCAAAAGCTCTGAATCAGGGAGGTTACTCTCTGGCAGAGCTTTTGGTGACTGTGGTGATCGTTGGAATTCTGGCGGCGATCTCCTTTGGAACCTTAAGCGGCTGTATCGAGCGCGCAAGATATGCAGTTGCTGCGGAAAAGGGGCATCGCCTGATGGAGGCACTGAAGCTTTGTGAGATGGAGCATGATCTCGCAGATGAGATTCCGATGAAGAAGATGATGGAGCTCAGTGGACAGCTGATGGCAAAGCCCGGGGATCCGAGCAGTCTCCTCTATCCGTATATCGGAGATGATGTGGAGGACTGCAGGGATTTTACGGTATTGTTCAAACGCCATGGGCTTTATATGAGAATATATGGTTTTACCTACACGGCAGATACCTATGAGATCAACTGGAATGTGGATGACGGGATGGAAATCATGTTGAAATAAGAAAGTCTGCGTCAGGAGATGACAGCAGGAGCGAGCATGCCGCAATCCTCCAGAAAATAGAACATCAGACTGACCGCGAGAAGATCAGCGCATCCGCCCGGACTTAGGTTTTCGCTGATATACCGGGAATCCAGTGTGTGCAGGATCTCTTTAAAATTTTCTTGTGTGACCGTAGAGAGCAGGTATTTTGCCTGCTCTTTGCTTTTTTTTGCAAGCTCAGGACCTCCTCGGTGGATCATGTTTGTGTCATCGACCTCGGAGACCAGCGTTAAGAGCGTCATGGCCGCAGCATCATTTAAAGAGAAACCGGCAGCTATCCGGTTTTTCAGCGCGGGCAGTCCGATCCGGACAGCCGATGGGAAACCGGCAGCAGCTTCTCCGCGGGCACCCCGGATACCGTAAGAAGAAAAAATACGTTCTCCGTTGGTAGGGAGTGACACGGAATGTGTCTTGGTGCCGGGGACAGACTCCATCTTGTCAGGGGTATGTCCGGAAACATGTTGGTTTGCGGGAACGGGAAGAAGAGTCTGCGCATTCGGGAGGCGATGCAGATCCGAGAGAGAGCATTTTCCCAGCCTCCGGCATTCCTGAAGCACATCCTCCAAAGTCAGCGGAAGCTCCCGCCCCGCGTGAACTTTTCCAAGTGCTCCGCAGAGGATCGCGGAGGCAAAGACAAGTCCTTTGTGGGTGTTGATCCCGCCTGTGGCGGAAAACATGGCGGCCTCAGCCCGCTGCCCGGCATAGCGAAGCCGTTCAAAGATCTGCCCATCCGGCTCACTGCTGTGATCCCATCCCAGACAGAAGAATTCCCTAAACCACGGGGTCAGGGAAGCACTGCTGTCGAGGAATGTAAAAAAGTTCATATCTCTGTGGGAGCCGGAATTGTTCCGGTCCACCAGTCCCGGCTTCGGTGTGGTCGATACCTCGTAGAGGAGTCCACGGACCGCGGCGGATGCTGTCATATCGGCTGCCCGGTCACGGAAAAATTCGTGAAAGAGCTTTGCCGTCTGCCACTGGATCAGCTCCATGGAGTGGGATTTTTTTTCGGCGCAGACATGGGCGTCTTCCCCGCAGATAAGACAGGTTCTCGGGAGAAGTCCGAGATCATGCCGCTTTACGGAAATCCCATCGGGACCGCAGACGTCAAGGTTGAAGAGACGGCCCAAAGGATGGCTTTCCTCGATGGAGACGAGAAATTTTTTGACCTGTATGGCCTGGGACTTTA
>ERZ1026901.555-NODE-555-length-28935-cov-7.885976_pt1 | contig 28935 bp, 42 predicted proteins | sample MGYA00380179_ERZ1026901 | MGnify/ENA primary metagenome ERZ1026901 (study PRJEB33269, sample SAMEA4719815) | human gut metagenome | biome: human-associated habitat; feature: organic feature; material: feces | place: Cameroon | collected 2013-10 ... | reverse complement strand
TTAAAAGAGGTGAGACAATGGCAAAAACTCCAGAGTATACAAAGAAAGCTATTCAGAATTACAATAACAAGTTTGACAGAATAGCAGTTAATTTACCAAAGGGGACAAAAAACAGGATAAAAGTATTGACCGGAAAAAGTTGTAATGCTTATGTTTCTGAATTGGTTGTAAAAGATTTAGACAGCTTAGAAAATAAGTAATTTGTTGGTAAAACGGAAATGATTTGTTCAAAAACTAAAGAGAAAGGAGAAAGCAATGGAGGAATTAGAAAAATTGGAAATTCCAGCAATCAAAGTTTGGGATTCTCAAAGGGTTGTAACTTTTAATGATATAGACAGAGTACATCAAAGACCTAACGGAACGGCAAAGCGTAGTTTTAAACAAAATAGAAAACATTTTATTTTGAACGAAGATTACTTTGAATTAACAAGAAAAGAGTTCGGGACGAATTTCGTCCCTAATTCCGAACCGTTAAAAGGGAACCCGAATTTGAAAGTCTTTTTATTTACAGAAACAGGATATTTAATGCTTGTAAAGTCATTCCATGATGATTTGTCTTGGAAAGTGCAAAGAAGACTTGTAAGCTCATATTTCAATTGTGGAAAGTTGCAAAACGAAGTGATAAATCGAAGTGATGTACCGCAACCGCATGAAGGTCATTATCCATCGTTGGCTAACACTTGGATGAAAGACTATGAACCTCTATTTAAGCAGATTTGTAGTGCCTATGGGATCAGCAGAAAGGAACTGTACCACAAGATATTGTTGGATATTGGGGATGATTATAATGTTGATGATTATAGAGTTTTCTATAAGCGCGATACCGGACACGCGCCAGAGTATATCATGGAGGTTGTATCGTTTTATCCAGAATTAAGGGAAGCGGCAGAAACTATCATACAGATACACATGAATAGAGTTAGAAGGTACCCAAAAGAGTATTTAGGGCATATATATAACAGATAAAAGATAATTCACAAACAAAGGGCAGCTTTTCCGGCTGCCTTTTCTTTTTGCCATGTCCAAAATCAACAACGTGTCCGGTCATATCTTACAAAATCTCCGAAAAACCGTAAACAAACTATGAAACCTTTCTTAAATTTTTATAAACAAGGATAGTTGTATTAGGTTCTTGACAAGTCCGAAAATGATAGAATAGTATCAGTTTTTACAAAAAATCGTCTGACAATCGTCTGACATAACACGACACAATCGTCTGACGTCGCTTTTTCAGAACTATGTTTCTCTTTCTCTATCTTTTTCTTAATCTTTTAAATTAATAATAATATACTGTATCTAAAGCCTATAGGTTTATAGTAAGTGTATATCCGCGCACACGCGCGGCGTAAGTATATAATACCACCTTAAAAAATTGGGGGTTGACTTTAAACACGGAAATAGTGTATACCAAAAGCATAGAGAGATAAAACGGATTGGAGGTGTGAATATATGCAGGATATAGAGAGTGTAGATATCGCAAGGCTTATAGTAGATCTAGGTACAGTACAGATATACACATCAACTGTGCAAGACTTAATAGACAACGCTTGTATAGAATTTCACATCGATGATCTGTTAAAAGCTGGACAGAGACAGTGGAAAGCTGTTATGCAGTATGTTGGTATGCATTTATTTCCGGATACATCGGTATTAAAAGACAAGACTTTGAAACCTCTTGGTAATGCAACTATACCGACTAACTGTAACAGGTATGACAGAGAGGTATTGTATAGGCTTTGTGATTATTATATATACATCTCCAATGTGTATAGCAAGTTGGTAAGTACGGTAGCATTTAGTTATTTTTGTAATATACCTACGAACACAATGGATATATGGGCTAGTGATGAACCAAGTTCGCTGACTTTCAAGATGTGGCAAAAATTGCAGCGATCCCGTAAGGATTGTATCCTAGATCGTGCATATGATTCCAATAGCCCTGTAGGCACCATGTTCGTGGGAAATAATGAATTCGGCATGAATCAGCCCGGCATTGGCGATAATGCCACACAGCGCAAGGCAATCACAGCGCAGGAGCTGCCAAGGCTGGACGAGAAAAAAAGCCAAGAATTGCACGCAATTGATACACAATTTGTCGGTGTGGCTGCAAATAATACAGTTTAAATTGTGCGTGATTATTCTACAATTCACAAATGCAGTAATATCAAGGGTTGTAGCGTTTTAACTATTCGCCAACTATTCGGAAAAGTTAGGTTTTGCGAATAGTTGCAAGTGTACGATAGGAATTGTATTAAAACAATTTGATTTTCACACAATGACAACAAAACGAAATGGAAAATATTTTAGATTTCCATGTTTGCAAGAAAAGGATGGGGAGGGGGTCTGACAGAAAGACCACAGGGCGGCTACTAAGTCCCTTAAATACCTCAAAAAATAAAAAGCCACTTACAACACCCATTGACTTTCATCGTAAATAGGCTATAATAAATTTATAACAATTCACTTTCACGTTGCGAATCGCAACTAAATTTCCAAAAAATTTTAAAAACAAAAAACATAGTAAGAGGTGAAAGTCGTATGTTGGTACCTGCGATACTATACAGAGACAAGATCGAAAGAGAGTTTCAAAAGCGTTACTACACGAGAGACATGTTGTTTGAAACCGGATGTCTAGGACAATGGACTCCGGAAATATCAGATAATCCAGATGATGGAAGATTCGATTTTGCAATCGTGAGCAACAATAAGTTGATAGGGTATTTTTCATACCAAGTTGATTATTATGTATCCAAGGCTTACAATTTTGGGCTGATGTCTTTTGACCGCGGAAATCCTGTTGTCGGGAAAGACGTGTTTGAGAAGCTAGAAGAGCTTACATCAACTTTACATCGGGTTGAGTGGCGTATGGTCGGTGGCAATCCGGCAGAACGCAGTTATGATAAATTTTGCCGAAAGCATAACGGAAGTAAACATGTGCTGAAAGACAGCATTAGAGATGCTACAGGCAATTATTGTGATGATGTTATTTACGAAATTATGAACTCGGATTGAAAGATTGCATCAAGGGTCAAAGTTGTAAATCCAAACGAAGGGCGGAAGGCGATGTGTAATGGTAGAGCGTAAAGAATGTTGTGGCACCTGTGAATATGGCTCATATGGCAAGATAAACGGTTATGTTTGTTCAAACGCCGAAGCGATTATGCCGCTGATTTCGTAGAATACAGCCATTCATGCGATTTATGGGAACAGAAACAGGGAAACAGAAATGAATGAAGCATTGATGAAAACCGAGTATTCTCCAGCTTTTGATGAAAAGCGAAAAGGTTTGATTGAACAGTCATATTACAAATACGGACCAGCAAGAATGAACTTCTCCACAGGGAATGTGGATGCAATCGAAAGCTTGAAAATGTGTCTTGCCAAGTTTGAAGAGACCGGAAACCTTGAATACCTGTGTGACGTTGCGAATTATGCTATGTTCCGGTTTATGTTTCCACAGCAGGGCGAGTATTTCGAACATACGAATTCTGATGAATCTGCCGGACTTTTCGGTATGAGCGTGAATGAAATGGAACGATTCAAACAGGAACACGGCTTTGAGGATGGGAGATATTGATATGGCTTTGAAAGTTATTGCAACAGCGGCAGATGTCCTCGTAATGCTTGGGCTTATGGGAGGACAGGTAGAACAAAAAGACAATTCAAACGCAATTGGGTATTTGCTTTCATACGCGATCTTTGCAATGAATATTATGGTCATTTGGAAATGATGGGCTATCGCCAAAAGGTAAGGCACAGGATTTTGATTCCTGTATTCCCGGGTTCGAATCCCGGTAGCCTAACTGGTTACATGCTGACGTTCCATGTAGCCACGTATGTTTTTCATATGTACTTGAACCCTTGATTGAGTGATTCAAGCATTGGGTTCTCCTTTCACCAACTAGGACGCTTTCTGTTAAGGACGGTGCGAGACCGTCCGGTTGGTCTATATCATGCGTCTATCCAACGGCACATGATCGTGTAACGCATAGCACGTAAAACATATTGCTAACCGTCTTGTGGCGGTTCTGGGGAAGCGGCAACGATTGGCGGTGTTGCGGCTGACTGTAAATCAGTTCCCAAGTGGTATAAACGCTGGAGGTTCAATTCCTCTCTTCCCCACTTGCAGAAATAAAAATAGAGCGTAAGATACGGTAGCGGCGCAAGGTGCTTCGTAAATGTACAAGTCGGGTAAACAGCCGGGAAACACCCTACCGATAAACAACAGAAAATCATAACGCCTGTCCCTATTAGTAGGTGCCGACTAACTGTTGCATAGTATCTGTTTCTGCAATCAAGCAGTGTTCCCATAACGGTATTGGAACGGCTTGCTAAGCCGCCGGGCGTCTATTCGCCTCGTAGGTTCGAATCCTACGCACTGCGCTTGCCCGAAATCGGGCGTTGATGTGTGGCGGAATGGGTAAACGCTATGAAATGTCTATTGCAAAATGCAATACAGAGAAAGTGTTTCTCAGGGACATTATGAGAAAGTAAATCTTTTCTGCGAGGTTCAAATCCTCGCCACATCAATTCCTTATCTCCACTTAGTCGGGTGCTACTGCAATAGTTCCGGTCGATGGGAGACTTATGGATGGTAGCGGTATAATTGGTAACAGAAAACCCCTCCGTGATTAGAAATTGCAGATTTGAAAGCTGTTGGCATGGTTTTGGCTGACAGGGTTCGATTCCCTGTGTCGCTATTCGATGATAAAAACATTATGGAATATTTATATCAAACAAAAGACACGGAATCTTACGAGGATTCCGATTTTTGCTTTGATTGAGGTGTAATATGTGTAAATTTTGCAATTTTGATGAAGATGGTTGGTCAGTTTCAAAAGAAAAGGGAATTGACCTTGGAGTATTAGGCAAAATAACATTAGGCTTGGATTTTACAAATGAATGCATATATGCATCACTTTGCACTAACAAAATTGCGTTTAGCAGTGAAGTAAAAGTAAAAGTAAATTTTTGCCCTATCTGCGGAAGAAAGTTGGTGTAATATGTGTGATTTTTGTGGCAATGAATCGAAACAAATAATTGATGACAGAGAGAAGGATTCTATTTTGTATATTTCCGATTCAGAAAAAGACATAAGAATTTTTCTTGAATATCTCAAAAAGAAAATGGATAACAACGGAAAAGAATGTTTCTTAGATGGAGAACATGATATTTTAAAAACAGAAAATTACAATGTTGTCTGTAAAAGTATTCATGGTACTCTACTTGGAGTCGGATATGGGTATTGTCTACATTACTGTTTTTCGAGAAATTTTGATAAGAGTAAGTGCAACGATATGGAAAAATGCTCGATGGAAGAAATTATTACGCACACAAGAGAGGGAGCAAGAGAAATATCGGAACTTGATATTTTATGTATGCTAGGGTTGGCTTGAAAGGTGGCGGAATGATGAAGCAGGAAAAAGAAATTTTATGCACATGTATTAATCATGAAAATTGTCCATTAGACCCGGTTAGTTGCGGATGTTCAATAGAAATTACGACTTTTGAAGATGCTTGTAGAGGTGAAAGAACATTCATTCCGGGAATAATCGAATGTGATAAGTGAGGGTGGTTTATATGAAACATCAAAAAGAATGGCGCACTTGCGACAGGTGCGGTGTGGAAATCGAGTATAACTATAGCGCTGTTGCAAATATTGAGGTAGAAAAGCAATCATACAGCCTTGGTATCTGCGGAGTTATTTATAAGAGAAAAACGCAAAGAGAAAACAATAGTTTTGAATTGTGTCCTAAGTGTATGGAAGATTTTGAGGAGTTTATGAAGAAATGACTGTTAATATGGGAACCCAAACCTATGAAATGAGCCGCAAGCAGGCAAAAGCTATCATTGGAACGGCTAAGAAACTTGCAAATTGCAACATATACGGCATTGAAAAAGGCAATGTGGTGATTATGCTGAATGAAAAGTATGAGGACGATATGAGCCTTAAAAAAGCCGTAGAGGAGTATAAAAAGAAAGGGTTTAAGGTGCATTGGAAATGAAGAAAACACGTTCAAAAATCATAATCAAAACTAGAGCTGGCGGTTACACAAAGATTTATGCCAATGGAAAATGGCAAAAGGGAGTGTATAATCTTGATTTCCATGCTGACTGCAAGCCATTGAGATACCCAAGTGTAAAAGTTTCTTGCGAATTTGACAAGAATAAGACTGATAAAAACGGTTCGGTTATTTACGACCCGGAAAAAGAAGAGATTGTAAAAGAACACGTAGTCGCAAGAATTTAGTGGGGCGAGATTATGAAAATATCAGAGATGAATAACTGCATTGAAGAAATGCGAAAATGCTACAATTTTAAAGATGATGAAACAGAAATTAGACTTACAGATATGATAAGCCATGATGACAAGTATGTTTGTGTTAGTACAAAAGATGAAAACGGAACAAAAATTGAAATGGTAAGGTATGTAGATGAATTAGTAAATGTTTAGTTGCTGATTATCAGCGGAAAGGAATTTTTATGAAAAAATTATTCGTAAGCGTGCCGATGAAAGGCAGAACAGGGGAAGAAATCAAAGCAAGTATTCAGAAAATGAAAAAGATTGCTGAAATATACGAGGGCGAAGAATTAGAGCTTATCGACAGCTACATTGAGGATAACCCACCGAAAGACAACAAAGAGGCTGTATGGTATTTAGGCGAAAGCCTTAAGAAGCTGGCACAGGCTGATGTGTTCATGGGAATATGTGAGAGCTACGATTGGAACGACTGTTGCATTGAAATGGAAACAGCAAATAAATATGGCATTAAAGCATATACGATTCCGGTAAGGTATGTAATTGATGATTATAATGCACTTATAAACAAATTGCATCCGGTTTTCAATGAAGGGATGCCAACAATCTAACAATATATTACCGGCTAACAAATGGAGTTAGTCGCTAACCTAGAAAAATTATAGGCAGAGGTCAAGGCACTTCTGCTTTTTGCGGAGGTGCTTTTTTATTTGGCTTCAAAGCAGTTAATCAATGCAGTAAATGGATATGAAAATTACATACAGAGAAAAGGCGTTGATGAACAGGTAATAGATGCCTACATACAAGCCGTAGCGGTTGCCTTAAGGACAGAACATGACGTTGATTATGGATTGAAAATATCCGCAAGGGCAAAGCAACTTATAGCAAGTTATGTCAAACAATATACAGGTGGCAGAGTTGCAGACTTAGAAGTGTATGCCGGGGAACATGATACGACATACAAGGTACTTCAACAATTCTACGATGTTTTGATGTATGAATCAGCCTATCTTGTGGACAGCTTTTTTTATTACATTGAAATTGATGAAAAGGATCCGTGGAAAAGGTTTTATTTTCCGAGATATAAAGTGCTACAACCTGTAGTCGGCGCATACCAGGAGATTTATGACGGAAAATTGGATTTTCTGTCTGTATCGCAACCGAAAAGAACAGGAAAAACAACAGGCGGTTTGAAATTGGCGCAGATGATGGGCGGACGCGACCCGGACGGAAGTATATTCGGTGTTGGAAAAGGCGAAGGACTTGTTAAGCGATTTTATGGTGGCTTATTGCAAGGATTTGAAACAGAAAGCACGTACAACAGATTTTTAAGTGTTTTTCCGGAAGCAACAAAGATAGGCGAAAAGGACTATAAAAGTGCTGAAAATCTATCAATCGACCTTAAAAGCAAGAATATTTTCCCAACATTTACCTGTAGACCTATTGATGGTGCAATCGTAGGATGTACCGAAGCAAATGTACTTGTCTATATTGATGACTGCGTTAAAAACCATGAGGAAGCACGAAATAGAGATAGATTAGAGTTTCTTTGCGAGAAAGTAACAGACGATGTTCTTGGTAGACGATTAGAGGGAACACCTATTATCATACAGGGAACGAAATACAGCTTGTATGACCCAATTACGGCTTTACAAAATAAAGCTGATGAATTGGAGTGGAGATGGAAAGAAGTTGCGATTCCGGCACTTGACCCAATCACAGATGAAAGCAATTGGGAGATTTATCGAAAAGATAAAAAGGGATTGCGGAAGATATTCACAACCGTTTACTACCAAAAGGAAAGAAAACTTGTTTCGGAAGAAACGTGGGCAGCAGAGTTTCAACAAGAACCATTTGAAGCAAAAGGGCGAATGTTTGCGGAGAATGAGCTTAATTATTTTGAGGAACTTCCTGTTGATCGAGAACCAGATGCAATTATGGCGGCTTGCGATAGTGCTGATAAGGGAGAAGATAGTTGCTCAATGCCGATTGGTTATGTGTACGGAAACGAGGTTTATATCGTAGACGTAGTGTTTGACAATGCCGGAACACAGTTTACCAAGCCGGAATGTGCAAATATGCTTATTAAGCACAACGTAAAGACGGTTACATTCGAGAGTAATAGTGCCGGAGAATATTTTGGTCGAGATGTAATGGACATTGTGAAAAAACAAGGCGGAAGATGTAGCGCAAGGTTCAAGTTTAATTGTTCAAACAAAATAACTCGAATGGAAAATGCGAGAGATAATATCATTCGTGATTATTATTTCCGCGATTTCAAGAAAATGGACAGGCAGAGCCAATATTACAAGTTTATGAAAGAACTTACAACAATGACAAGAAGCGGAAAAGTAAAGCATGATGATGCACCGGATTCAGTTGCTTTGTTTGAGAACGAGATGCGAAGCGGAACACAAGCAAAGGTAGAAGCGGCAGTAAACCCATTTAGGAGGTATTAGGATATGACAACAGACAAATATCTTTCACAGATAAGCAGAATTGACCATGCGATTGCAAATAAGCTGGAAGAAATCAAAAGGCTATCCGATATGGCAACATCTATATCCATATCCCCGAAAGAGGTGGATGTGCAATCATCCGGCAATCCCGACAAGATGGGGAGCGCGGTATCGAAAATTGTTGATTTACAGAATGAGATCCAGACGCTTGTAGATGAATTGGTTGATAAAAGACGGATTATCATATCGCAAATTGACAGTATGGATAATACAGATGTATATATCGTGCTTTCATCACATTACGTCAATGGAAAAGATTGGAACTTGATTTCCGTTGAGATGAAATATTCCTACAGGAACATTATGAAACTTAGAAAAAAAGCATTGCGGGAGTTTGAAAGACGTTATGGAGAGCTTTATTCTGAAAAGAGTGCATAAAAGTACACAATAGTTCACACTCTTTCACAACATTTCCTAAAACTTGCATGGTATACTAAAAGAGTAGAAAAAACAAAATCCTACAACCCCAAAAGCATATAACCCGTAAAAGGCACTGTCAGAAATGGCAGCGTTTTTTATTTACAAGAAAGAGACTTCTATGGAAAAAGTAACTATATATTGTCCGGATTGTGGAAGAATTGCCGGACATTATGATGGGAGATCTACGATAGATCATCCGTGTAAATGTAAAAAATGCAATCATATTGTGATTTATCGCGTGGCAACAGGCAAAATTGAAACAAAGCCAATACCAAAACGCGCTTGCAGTAGTGGGGTTTTATTTATATGAAGAACACACAGTATTTTCATGACCTTGTAAAAGGCAGATATGGAAGAAAAATTGCATATGCTAACGTAGAACAGATTACGGCAGACAATATCGTAAATGTTGTCGGAAACTGCATTGGTGCATTTTATTTCAACAAGACGATCATTCGGTATCTGTGGAACTACTACAAGGGCGATCAGCCTGTATTGTACCGAACAAAGGTACAGAACGCGGATATAACCAATAAGGTATCTGAAAACCATGCCTATGAGATTGTTCAATTCAAGGTTGGTCAGACTTACGGTGAGCCGATTCAGCTTATCAGTAGGAAAGACGATGACCGAATAAACAATGCGGTTGATGAATTTAATGATTATCTGACTGATGCTAATAAGCAGGAAAAGGACATTAAGGCAGGAGAGTGGCAATCAGCAACCGGAACGTCATTTAAGGCGGTGCAGTTTGCAAATGGAGATATACCATTTAGAATTGTCGCACCAACACCAATGAATACATTTGTTATTTATAACCAATCCACAGAAGAACCACTTTTAGCAATCCAAGAGCTTAAGGATGCCGATGGACAGATGTATAAACTCTGCTACACGGACTCTTACGAATGCAAGATTGTGAACGGAGAGGTTCGAGATTGGAAACTGCATGGTTTTGGTGGAATCCCGATTGTTGAGTTTCCGAACAACCATGAGCGCATCTCTGATATTGAGCTTGTGATCGGGCTATTAGATGCAATCAATACAATGCAGTCAAACCGAATGGATGGCGTTGAGCAGTTTGTTCAGTTTTGGATAAAGTTTGTAAATTGCGACATTGACCCGGAAACCTTTGAAAAAATGAAGATTTCCCATGCGCTGACCGTAAAATCCAATAATGAGCAGAATAAATCAGATGTTGACATTATGACACAGGAGTTGAATCAGACGGAGTGCCAAGTCGCAAAGGATGATTTATGGGATAATGCGCAGTCTATTCTTGCCATACCGAATAAGAACAACAACAATTCCGGTGGAGACACGCAGGGGGCGGTTGAGCTTAGAAACGGATGGGACTTCTCGAAGTCGAGAGCCAAACTAAAAGACCCAATTGCAAAGTCGGCTGAAAAAAGACTTGCGAAAGTTGTTTTGAACGTGATTCGTATACAGGATCACGACTTAGGATTGAGTTTGCGCGACTTTGATGTTCAGATTAACCATAGCCCACAAGACAATATGTACACCAAGTCACAGACCCTATATCAGCTTTTACAAGCCGGTATTCATCCACTTGTGGCAATTAAATCTGTCGGGCTTTGGGGAGATGCGGAAAAGACATTCCTGTTGTCAAAACCATACTTGGATAATCTGTGGAAAACGATTGGTGATGTAGAAGAACAGGAACGGAAAGCACAAGAATTGATAAATAAAATGAATACAGATGGCACACAGAGCCAGAAAAACAAAGATAAGACAGTCACCGAGTAATCGGCGGCTGTTTTTATTTTATAAAAATTCGCAAAGTTGTGAGCGTAAAAAACAACAATGTCGTTCGGTGTCGTTGCACCGTATAAAAATTCGTATGACATATCGGAGGTAATGAATGAAGAGAGAAGATCTGATTGCTATGGGATTAAGCGAGGAAAACGCGGACAAGATCATGGCAGATTACGGAAGTTCCGTACAGAGAGCCAAAGCAAAGGTTGACGAGTACAAGACAAAGGCTGACAAAGCTGAAGAGTTGCAGAAGCAGCTCGATGATATCGAACAGGGAAAGCTCACGGAAGTAGAGCAGGCAAATAAGAACCTCGAAAAAGCCAATGCGAGAATCGCGGAACTTGAAAAAGCGCAGGCAATAGCCACGCAGAGAGCCAATGCCGCATCTAAATTTAATGTTACCGCAGAGCAGGCAACACAAATCGTAAAAGACGATGGCAGTTTTGATTATGACGTTCTTGGAAAGATTATCTCTGAAAAAGAGACCGCCGCAGCACAAGCCAAGGAACAGGAGATTGCAAAAGGCAGTACAAATCCGGGCGGTGGAACGGCTGGCGGCGATAAAGCCGGTACAGATAATAAGACAAATGCTGAAAAGATAGCAGAAAGCCTTATATCTAATGCACCTAAGAACAATGACGTTTTATCACATTACATTCAACAATAACAGGAGGTAAAAAATGGCAAAGGAAATGAATATGCAGTACGAAAAGACTTCATACGCAGGAGATGTTCAGATTTTAAAGAGAGAGCCTAATGAAGCAATCCCATTAACACTTGATTTTGATGGCGTGACAACTAAAAACGCACAGGGCAAGAAGATTGTCAAAGCAGGTACTCCAATCGGAGCAAATGGCAAGGCTGACAATACGGCTACGGTAGTGGGTATTTTGAGATTTGATGTAACAGAGGACAGGCCACAAGGAGTGCTGCTTAAGAAAGCATATCTTAACACGAAAGTAGCAGAAGCGCATTCCGGCGTTACATATGACGCAGAAGTTAAGACAGCTCTTCCAATGATTGTATTTGAATAATAACAGGAGGTAAATAGATGTTAATTAATGAAGTATTAGACAGTAAGTCTATCGCATTATCGGCAACAGAAAACGCTAGTAATCAGATACCTTATCTTGGTTTACAGTGGTTTCCAGAAAGAAAGAAGCAGGGACTTGATTTAAGTTGGATTAAGACACACAAGGGTTTGCCGGTTTCACTTGCGCCATCTAATTTTGACACAATCCCAACTCTTAGAGCTAGAGGCGGATTAAGTAAGGAAAAAACACAGATGGCATTTTTCCGCGAGGGAATGACAGTTGGTGAAGAGGAAATGCTTGAAATCGAGCGTATTCAATCAGAAGACGACCCTTACCTTGCAAGTGCTTTATCAAGTGTATATGACGACACTAACAACCTCGTAAGCGGCGCAGAAGTTGTACCGGAGCGCATGAGAATGTCACTTCTTTCTACAAATGCAGGTCATCCGGTAATTGCTATTGTAAGTGATGGCGTTCAGTACGCTTATGATTACGATAAGGATGGCTCATACGCAAAAGACCATTACGCAAAGTTATCCGGCACAAGTATGTGGAGCGATACAACTAATTCAAAGCCACTTACAGACCTTAACAATGCAAGAAAGAAGTTACAGAAGCAGGGTAAGATTGCTAGATACGCACTTATGAACAGCAATACATTCCAATATCTGCTTGACAATGCACAAATAAGAAACTCAATTCTTGCACAGAACCTTACAGCAACTATTGAGGTTGACGATGATACTGTTATTTCGGTGGTACAGAAGAGGGCGAAGCTCACTATCGTACTTTACGATAAGATGTACATTGATGATGATGGCAAAGAGCAGTACTTCTACCCGGATAACAAGGTTACACTTCTTCCAGAAGGCAGCCTTGGAAGCACTTGGTTTGGCACTACACCGGAAGAAAGAACTGCAAGACAGGTAGCTGATGTTGATGTAACAACATATGGTGTAGGTATTACAGTCGCTACAAAGACAGAGTATGGACCACCTATGAAGATGTCAACATTTGCATCCGAGGTTGTACTTCCATCGTACGAAAATATGGATAGCACATTTGTATATGAGGTTCATAGCGAAGAGTAGGGGGTGCAACTATGAAATATCCATATATAGTGATTCATAATGGTAAATGGTACAACGCAGGAGAAGAGGTGCCGGAGAGTAATTCTACGGTATCTTCCGTTTGGTATACAAAGACCGAAATCAACAGAATGAGTACCGCAGACTTGCAGAAACTTGCCACAGAGCAGGGGATTGAAAACGCACAAGCAACAAGCGGTGCAGAACTGAAAGAAATTCTGATTGCAAAATTTAATCTGTAGGAGGTTGGTTACATGGAATTAAAAGATACAGTTGAAATGATGAATAGTTCCGATTATAAGGAGCGTTTTAGAGCGGAATATCAGCAAGTTGTTATTCGCTATCAGAAATTAAAGACTATGCTTGAAAAGTGGGATGATGGAAAACTTGATTTTGAACCTACATGCCCTAGAAGCACTTACAATATGCAGATTAAGGGAATGACTGACTATATTGCAGTCCTTGAAGCAAGAGCAGTTATGGAAAGCGTAAATTTGTAGGAGGAAATGCTTTATGTCATACACACTTGTCGAACAGGTCAAAATTCGGTTGAAACAATTTCATATAGAAGAGGTAGAGGACGAAGTGACCGGGGAAAAGTCCGATAAGGTTGTGTTTGATAGAAAAGAAGATAACCCTCTGATTGAACAGCTTTTAGAGCAGGCAAGGAATGAGATTATCAGCAGACGGAACTACCCGGACGCATACACACAAGACCAGATTGACGGTGATGTTAAGAATTATGAAAACATTATGGTCAATTTGGCAGTGTATGACCGGTCACAAGCGGGAGAAGCATACATGGCAAGCTATTCTGAAAACGGTGTGAGCCGGGCATGGAAAGACCGTGAAAGCCTTTTTGTTGGCGTGTTTCCGTTTGTTAAAGCTATGTAATTAAAGAAGATTGTGCGTTACCAATATGGTAGCAGGCGGCACACATTAAGGGTGGTGGGCGGTGTGCCATTATTAATTATGAAAGGCGGTATATCAATGCCAATCGCAGTAATTATAAGCATTATTTCAGTTGCTTTTTCCGTCTTTTTCGGACTGTTTACTTTAGCTTTTAACCTAAAGAATAACAAAAAGTCCGATAATTCAGAGCTTACGGAACGCGTAAAGGAAAATACACGCATAAATATGAAACTTGATACCATATCAAGCAACACAACCGAGATAAAAAACGAGGTATTGGAAATGAGAAAAGAAATCAACTCTCACGATAACCGAATAGTCAAGGTTGAAGAGAGCGTCAAGTCGGCACATCACCGAATTGACGGATTGGAAACACGACTTAATGAAGATAGGGAGGTATAGCAGAATGGATATAACATCAGTAACAACAGTAGTTGCAATCGTTGTAATTACATATCTGATAGGCTTAGGAGCTAAGGCAATTCCACAGGTTAAGGATAATTACATTCCTATAATCGTAGGCATTGCAGGCGGTATCTTAGGCGTTGTAGGTATGTATGTAATACCAGACTTTCCGGCAAATGACATTCTTAATGCAATAGCAGTAGGAATTGTGTCCGGATTATCAAGTACAGGTGTTAATCAGATTTATAAGCAGGTAAAGAACAATGCTTGACATTAACAAGCAGGAAATGAAGTATTCACAATCCGATCAGAGGGTATTCATCCCACAAACAGACGAAGATGGCAATATTATCTATGAAGGGTACAAGGATTCCGATGGAAACTTTGTACCTTATTTAGATTCCGATGGTAACAAGATTCCAAAGGGTGAGGAAGTTGAAGGGTTTTCAGAACCTACGACATTCCAAGCAAATATCAGTAATAAGCTATCGGAAGTCCTTGTGAAAGAGTTTGGTATTGATGATAGCACATCATACTGTCAGCTTGTCACGGATAAAGGATATTTGCCATTGAAAGCCGGCGATGTGGTGTGGAAACGTTCGGAAGTCGGACACACCGATGACGGACTTGTAGATTCAGAAACTGCAGATTACATCGTCAAAGGTGTTGCGGATGAAGGACTGACCACGGATTTGTTTCTTCTTAGGAAGAATATTAAGTAGGTGGTCGCATGGCAAAGAAAACAATTTCAATGACACTATCCACTAAGTCCATACAAGCCGCCATAAAGGAATTGGAACAGTACCGCGATAGTTTGCAGGCTAAGTGCGATTTACTTGTTTCTAGGCTTGCGCAGATAGGTCAGACGGTGGCAATACAACAAATATCGAAATCTCCATTAGGAAACACGATAACAGTAAGGGTTGATAAAGCACCGCAGTTAATGACCTCGAACGCGATTCTGATTGCAACCGGAAAAACGGTAACGTCAGAAGATAGAGAGCCATTCTATACGTTGCTTGCGGTAGAGTTTGGAGCCGGTATTTTTTATAACTCCAAAGAGAATCCGAAAGCACCGGAACTTGGATTCGGTGTCGGCACATATCCGGGACAAATACACGCTTTTGAAGATGGTTGGTACTATTGGGACGATAAGACCGAAACATGGCGTTATACCCACGGTATCAAAGCCACAATGCCTATGTATAATGCGGAACAACGGATTATTCAACAGTATGTAAAGATTGCAAGGGAGGTATTCGGTGGAAAATGAGTTAAATAGTTGGGCACTTGATTTTGAAGATACCTTATGTTCCCTTTTGAAATCGTACATGGAGAGCAAGGTAAGAGGAATTAAAGTGACGCAAGATGAAGAATCGGGCGGTACTGCAACATTTCCGACGCTTTTAGTCAGACAAATCGGTGGCACAGAAGCCGGACGAACCAATGAAGCAAAAACAATCAATGCAATTCGCCCAACATTTCAGATTACAATTACAAACAAAGGTTCAAGAAAAGCAACTAAGGACATCGCAGCATATGCGGTGTCTTTTTTTAAGCAACAAATGTTTGAGGTATCAAATGTAATCACAACAATTTCCAAGCAAGTGCGAACGGTTACATTCCGCGCAACTCGCGTAATTGGAAACGTTGAGCATTTAGATCAGCTATAAGCAGAAAGGAAGCAGAAAATCATGGCATCAACAAGTTATAAGTCGCGTGTGATTATTAAAGAGCACACAGCGGAACAAGCCGACTTTGCAGGGACTTACAACCTTTTACTTGCTGCAAAGTCTATTCCATCTCCGGCATCTCCACCAAACACGGTTGAGTCAACCACGATGGAAGACCCACAGCAGACATTTGAAAAAGGTATTAAGACAGCGGATTCCAGAGAAATCACCGGAAACCTTGCAAAAGAATATCTGGAAAATATCGAAAAGCTGGGAGATAAAAAGGTTGATATTATCCACCTGTACGGTACAGACGGAATCGGTGGCGTTGCAAAATACGCATACACCGGAACTGTTACCGCGACACCAAATGATGTAGGCGGTGTGGATGAAATCCTTGAAATGACAGCAACCGTTATTCCAAGTACGGCATCGGAACTTGTTACCGACAAGCTGAAAGTCGTTGATAACAACGATGGTACATTTACCGTAACGGTGGTGGAATAAAGAGCCTATCGGACGAGCAATCGACTGCACCGGTAGGCGAGGATGAACAGTCGATAGCAGAACTTGAAGCAATGAAATAAGCAACAATGGGGCGGTGGAAACACTGCCCCTTGCCAATATAAGGCAGAAAGGCAAGGTTAATTATGAAAGTTAAATTAGGAAATAAAGAGTATACAATTCAGTTTGGATTCAAACCAACATTACAGTCGAAGCTGATCGTTGATGTTGTCAAGGCAGAATCGGCAACCGGAGAGGAAATTGACGCAGTACAGGATATGCTCATGATGCTTCCGAAAATGTTGCTTGTTGGTTTACAGGTGCACCATAATGACGAGTTTGGATATGACTCTGAAAAGAAATACAATGAGCGATTAGAAAAGGTATTTGACCTTGTTGCTGAAAAGATTGATTCCGGAGAGATCAACTGTATCGAATTGATTTCCCAGCTGGAAAATGAGTTGGAGGAAAACAGTTTTTTAGCACAGATGATGGAGGCAGAGCGCAAGAAACAGGGAGCATCGAAGAAAACTCCATCCAAAACAACAGCCAAGAATTAACATGGGAATATTACGTTGCGGAAATCCGACCATTTTACCTTATGGTAACAAAAGGCTACGGATTTTCCGTTGATGATATAGATATGATGAATCCAGAGTTGCTTAAGCCTTATGTAGATGCATACAAGGCAGAATGGAAGCAACGCGATATGGAAATGTATATGTGGTTTGGAAGATATGCAACGTCCGCACTCGTGACCGCAATAGATGCTACATTCGGCAAGGGAAATAGCAAGTACGTGAAAGAAACTTGCTATGATTCTATCGAAAAACAGAATACGGATGATACTGATGCGGAGATTCGAGAAATGCTTAAGGCAGAAGAAGCGTGGGCGGCAGAAGCAAGGAAATCACATTTACCAAAGCCAAAGGTAGTTTAAGAAAAGAGGTATTGCTATGGCAGTAATTATCGGAAGTGCTAGGCATGATGAACATGGCAACTGTTATTCCGGTGGAAAAGCCGGAGATCAGACCGGACAGGAGGTGTCTACACAGAAGTTTTATAACCATTCTAAAGGATGGTACGTGTTAAGGGCGAAGGATGATAGGGTCGCGGAGAAGTTAGCCGAAGCTATGCAGATTGCGTGTAGCAATAGCAATATCGGCTATGACCAATCGGAACGCTATGGAGTCATCAAGCACGGTATCAACACAAAGGTCAAGACGGAATGTGATTGTTCTTCCCTTGTACGTGCTTGTATCATCTATGCATCCGGCAAGGATGTGGGGGATTTCAATACATCAAATGAACGACCGGTAATTCTGAAATCCGGATTATTTGATGATATGGGTTCCTATCATGCCGGGTTTGTTCTTCGCAATGGAGATATTCTTGTAACACGCATAAAAGGTCATACAGTGATTGTTGTAAGTGGTGCGAAGAAAAGCAAGGGGAAATATTATCCGAAGTATACCGGAAATTCCGCATCAATTGTTGAAGCATTAAAAGCGGTTGGGGAAGATGATGTATCGAAAGAACATCGAGCGGAAATCGCAAAAAAGAATGGATTTTCCAATTTCAAGTTTACATCAGAGGAAAATTCAAAGATGCTTTCTCTTCTGAAAAAGGGGAAACTGAAAAAGTAATTCAAGGGCGGTAGGGGTCAAATCCTGCCGCCTTTTTCTAAAACTAAATAAAGGAGGTGTAACTGTTGGAATTAGAAACCTTAGAAATAAAAATTCAAGCACAGGCACAACAGGCAAGCGGTCAGATAGATGCGCTTGTGACAAGACTGGGACGCTTATCTTCCGCGCTTTCTGGGCTTAGTACCGGAAATCTGAATAGCCTTGCTACAGGGGTAAATCGACTTGCCAGCGCAATGACGGCAATGCGCGGAATTGACACCCGGACTTTTTCTGCAGTTGCAAGAAATGTAAGCAAGTTAGGCTCTATCAACAGCAAACAGATTAATGCTGCGGCTGGTTCTATGCGTCAGATTTCCAACGCGGTAAAAGGACTTTCCGGTATGTCGGCATCAGTCAAAGGACTGTCTGACCTTGCATCTGCAATCAAACAGCTTGGCTACCAGAGTTCCACCAAGGCGATTGAAAATATCCCGAAACTTGCCACGGCAATGCGGCAACTTATGTCGGAACTGTCAAAAGCCCCTAGTGTAAGCCGGAACATTATTGACATGACAAATGCATTGGCAAAATTATCACGTACAGGTGGAGCGGCAGGAACTGCGGCAAAAAGCATCACAAGCTCATTTAGCGGATTTAGTTCAAGTGCATCCGCGGCAACAAAGAAGTCGTTTTCTCTTGCATCTGCAATCGGAAAGGTGTATGCAACATACTGGGCTTTGTTCCGTGGATTCCGGTTGCTTGGAGATGCCATTGACATATCATCCTCACTGACAGAGGTTGAGAACGTTGTAAGGCAGACATTCGGGCAATACGAAAATCTGATTAACAATTTCGCAAAAACATCCATTGAAAAATTTGGTATGTCGGAATTATCCGCAAAACAGTTTGCAAGCCGTTTCCAAGCTATGGGAACTGCCCTTGATATTCCACAGGGCAAAATGGCAGACATGTCTATTCGGTTGACGGAATTAACCGGAGATATGGCTTCATTCTATGATGTAAGCCAAGAAGATGTTGCCAAGAGTTTGCAGTCCGTATTTTCTGGTACCACAGCACCTATGCGGCGTTATGGTATCGACTTGACGCAGGCAACATTAAAGGAATGGGCGTTAAAGCAAGGACTTGACGCGGATGTTTCCTCAATGTCACAGGCTCAAAAAGCCATGCTTCGTTATCAATACGTTCTTGCGCATACAACTAATATAACTGGGGACTTTGCCAGAACAGCCGATAAACGAAACTTTTGTTTCATGTGTCGCGCGGCATAGTAATATGTCGATGAAAAATCGGGTAAAATCGGTGAAGGCTAAGTTGACTTTTGATAAGCCGATAAGCTAATACCGAGATAAGGCTACAGAATAAAAGCTATAGCACATTGTAGAGCGTAGGGATTGAACCTATGCTCTTTTCTTATGGAAAGAGTGTAGAATATAACATCCCCAAGAGTATCCGACAACCACAATATTGTGGTTGAAAATGTACGCCGAACTTATGGGAAACCATAAGAAGTAGAGGATAAAAAGCCTTTACGGTAACATATTGACATGGCATAACCAGATTACCCTCTTAAGAGAGAATTTCAAAGCACTTGGAGCGGTTGTTGGTAGTGGTTTAATCAATGCTTTCAAGCCATTCCTGCACGTACTTAACGCAGTTCTGCAAAAGGTTATTTCCTTTGCGGAAATGGTCACAAATGCTTTAGGTTCAATCTTTGGATGGAAATATGAAGCAAGCAAAGGGGCAGGAATCAGCGGTCTTGCTGATGATATTGGAAGCGCGTCTGATGGCATGGACGATTTAAGTGATGCGGCAGGAAGTGCAGGAAAAAACACAGGCGGTATCGCAAAAAATGCCAAGAAAGCGAAAAAGGAAATCCAACAGGCAACGCGTGCATTTGATGAATTAAAAGTTATTTCGAAGCAGAGTAAAGACAAAGGTTCCGGCTCTGGAAAAAAAGGTTCCGGTTCCGGCTCTGGTGCGGGCGGCGGTGCTGGTGGTGGCGATACCGGAAAACTGGTACAGACTGATACTATTTTCAAGAAATTCAAGTCCGATATCAAAGACCTTGAAGGACTTGGAAAGTCAATCTCCGGTGCACTTATCAATGCAATGCGAGGTATCAAGTGGGATGAAGTATATGCTAAAGCATCCGGCTTTGGTAGCGGACTTGCAAAATTCCTTAACGGACTATTTAAAGGGCAAAAAGGAACAACGCTTTTCGGAGAAACCGGAAAGTTGATAGCCAATTCGCTAAACACAGTGCTTCATGGATTGGATTCATTTGGCACAACTTTTGACTGGAAACAATTTGGAAATTCAATCGCAGACGGAATAAACAAGTTTTTCCAAAACTTTGACTTTGCATTATTGGCTAAAACGCTTAATTCGTGGGCGCAGGGCGCGTTTGATACAGTTACGACAGCATTAAGTAAAATTTCATGGAAGGATGTATGGAACGGAGCAAAGGAGTTTTTAAGCAACCTAGATGTAAAAACAGTTGGAATCATAATCGGTGCGCTGACAATCAAAAAAATCCTTGGATTACATCTTGCAAAAACCGCACTTGATATAATCGGAACTTCCATTTCAAAAGCAATAGCTGGTTCACTTGCATCAAGGCTTGGCGTTGAAATTGCGGCAAATGAGGGAATCTCGGCAGTATTGTCTACCGCTTTGTCAAAAAAAATAGGTGGGGCGTTTGCTACACTTGGAACAACTGTTTCAGCTGGTGTCAAAGCTTTATTCGGTAGCGGTGCGGCAGAGAGCGCACTTTCTTTTATCAGCCCGGTAGCAAAAGCTATAACCGGGATTGGCTCTGTTGCGATTGGCGCATTTACTGCAATATCAAACTTTGTGACCATGTTAAAGAACGGATTCAGTTGGCTTAATGAAGCACTTATGCTTGTCGGAGTTACGATTACGGCAGTCGGAGCGGTTATTTTAGGGGTAGCGGCAGCACCTGCAGCGATTACCGCAGGAATAGTAGCCGGTGTTGCAACGGCGGCTGTAGTAGTCAAGGATCATTGGAAAGAAATAAAAGGAATTTTCTCAAAAGCAGGAGATTGGTTTAATACTAATGTGATTAAGCCAATAAGCGGTTTTTTTAAGGGATTATGGGAATCTGTTTCCGGTTTTTTCTCTTCTTTATGGAAAGATATATCCGGTGTATGGAAAACAGTTTCTGGATGGTTCAATACTAATGTTATAACTCCTATTGTTTCATTTTTCCAAGGATTTTCGAAAAGAGTTGGTCAAATCTTTGAAGGATTGTGGATCATTGTCAAGGCTGTATGGATTGTTGTTTCTGATTGGTTTAAATCAAAGGTAATAGAGCCAATAAAGAAGAATTTTGAATTATTGAAATCGACAGTATCAACCGCATTCAAGGTTCTATGGACAACTGTGAAATCGGTATGGGCGGTGGTTTCCGGTTGGTTTAAGGAGCATGTTACAACACCTATCAAGAATGCTTTTAGCTCAGCAAAAGAATCTATTCAGAAAGCTTTTAGCTCGGCAAAGACAGCGGTAACCGGGGCGTGGAACAGTGTTTCTAGTTGGTTTAAAGAACATGTAACCACCCCGATAAAAAATGCTTTCTCGAAGATGAAAGAAAGTGTAGCTGAAATATTCAGCAAATTATGGAATAGCGTGAAAAGTGGCGTTGCCGGGGCAATGAACACCGTAATTTCAAGAATTGAAACAGCAATAAATTCATTGATCGGTGGAGTGAATACCGTTTTGAGAGGGTTTAACAGTGTTGTTTCTGCGGCGGCTAAAGTAGCAAAGGTAAAGTGGAGCGGAGTCGATCTTGTGCCAAAAGTGAGCCTACCTAAAGTAAAGGCTTATGCAACGGGCGGTTTTATGGATAAATATAGCATAGCAACAGTTGGAGAAAACGGGCTTCCGGAACTTATGGGAACGGTCGGAGGTAAGCCGGCGGTCGCAGGAAGCCAAGAAATTACTGGAATCAAAGATGCTATCAATTCAACATCTGCGCAAGAGGTTTCCTTATTGCGACAGCAAAATCAGTTATTGCAAGCTATTTTACAGAAAAATTTCGGAATTACTACAAGCGACATAGGAAAAGCTGCAAGGGATTATGGTAGAGAACATTACAATCGAACCGGAGACAATGTATATGTTTTTTAGTGACTTCTATAATAGAACGTGATATAATTCTAAATAAATCATATCACAAGAAAGGAGTCATTATGAGAAGCACAAAAAAATTATTAGTAGCGATGGGGTTGGCATTTGCCGTTTTGATTTCGGCTATGCCAATCCAAAATGCAGATGGGAAACAGATTGTTGCACAGGCGGCAACTATCAAATTAAGTAGGAAGGCACTTAATTTAAAAATTGGAGAATCTGCAACATTAAAGATAAGCGGAACTAGGAAAACTGCTAAATGGAGTAGCGGCAATAAATATGTTGCTTCTGTAAACAAGGCTGGAAAGGTTCTGGCGGTTGGAGAAGGGACAACGTACGTAAAAGCAAAAATTGCAAAGAAAACGCTTTCCTGCAAAGTTACAGTCACTTCTTCATTTAATGCGAACCAGATAAAGAAAAACATTTCAATTGAATACCAAGATAGCGGTCATGGAGTTGTTGCTATCTTGAAAAACAACAACAAGGTAACTGTTGATCTGGACGCAAAACTTGTATACTACAAAAACGGTAAAATGCTGGATAGTAAAAGCGATTGCAACAGAGCTTTTGAATCCGGTAAGGAATGTGTTCTTTATTTTGATGCACCGAGCGACTCTGATTATAACGATGTTCCTTATGATAACTACAAAATGTCGTTGAGCGTTGATGAAGCAACAAATACTGTTTGTGATGTTCGCAATATAATGGTTCAATCGGACATTGGAGCGGATAATGTTACGGTCGAAGCTACAAACGATTCCGGAAAAGATTTTTCATTTGTAAAAATTTCTTGCGTAATGTATGATGCATTTGGCAACTTGATCGGATATGATTATCATTTTGCGGAATGTGAAAAGAATGGAGATACAGATTATTTTTCATTTAGTTTTCCGTACGATTCAAATTACGATACGATCTATCCGAGCAGTTATAAGATATATGTTGATGAAGCATATACATATACTTGGTTGCAGTAAAGATTAAAAGAATAAAAAGGGGGATACCTATGGAAAAGAAAAATGTTGTTCTTGGAATTATATCGTTTGTGTTTGGATTATTGTCTGTTTTAACAATATGTATGCGGATTGAAGTATTTCCAGCATTGATAGGACTTATAGTTGGAATAGTTGCAATAGCGAAGCAAAATTGTCAAAAGGGACTTGCGATAGCTGGAGTGGTTTTATCCTGCATATCTCTTGTCGCTTTTATGATTACCATTTTAGGATATGTAATTAGTGCTCATTGATTTTGAACTATAAAAGTTGATTGACACAAAATCAAAAATAGTCTATCTTTATTATTAAGGAAACAACCTTATCCGTGAAGATGCGGATTACCTACTTAAACGTCATACTGTACGAAAGAGGAAACCAATGTGATTTCACAAGCGGCTTCCTCTTTTTTATTCCGATAAAAGTGCATGGAGGTAGACACGAATGAAAAAGTCACAACTTATGCTTAAGATTCAAAACAACATTGAGGTATTTGAAAATCCGATATTCGGACAGATCAGAATGGTTATGGTCGATGATGAACCAATGTTTTGCTTGGCTGATGTATGCAAGGCATTAGAACTGTCAAACAGCCGAATTGTTGCTGACAGACTAGACGAGGATGAACGACGTAAGTTAGACTTACCCCGTCAAGGAGTAACTTGGTTTGTTACCGAATCCGGTTTATACGCGGTTATCCTTCGGAGCGACAAGCCAAACGCAAAGAAGTTTCGCAAGTGGGTAACATCAGATGTTCTCCCTACAATCCGTAAAACAGGTGGGTATGTCAATAATGATGAATTATTTATTTCCACTTACCTGCCATATGCAGATGAAAACACTAAGCTGATATTTTCACAGACATTAAAAAACTGTTAGGGAGCAGAACGAAACCATTAAAAGACAGCAGAAAGAAATCATCCATAAGGAAGATGTTATTATCGGACTTGTTGATGATATTGACTTGGCAACTAAGAGACAGCGGATAACGCAGATTGTCCGTTTCGGTGCCGATGGAAAGTATCAAGAACGCTATTCGTTGCTTTATGGAGAATTTGAAAGGAAATATCACTGCAACCTTAAATCAAGGATGGAAGGGTGCGCACTCAAGCCGAAAGTAAGAAACAAGATGGATTATATCGACAGGGAAATGGGAATGATTCCGCAGTTGTACGAAATCGCTTGCAAACTTTTTGAAAACGATGTAGAAAAGCTGAAATCTGAATGGGAATCAGTAGTAGCTTAAAATTTAATCAAATGGATAGCATCTACCAAACGGTAGGTGCTATTTTTATACCCATTTTTAGGAGGTAAACGATGGGATATGGCGGATATTTAGTAAAGTTTGGCAATTATACCATACCAAACAATTTAATAAAGCAGGACACGTTTAGTTCCTATGTAAACATGCAGGATAAAGACCCTTGGACGGATGAAAACGGATATGAGCATCGTGATGCCGTGGAACTGAAAGCCTTAAAGGTTGAGTTTGAAACCAAAGCCATGCTGACCGAAAAGCAGTTTGATGATTTTTGGAAGAATATTGAAAAGAACTATACCAAGGCAAAGGAGCGCGGCGGCTATATCACGGCATACGTGCCAGAGAAACGCGGGTATGTGACACAGTACGGATATATCGCTGATATTCAGCCTACGTTCTATTCTGTGGCACATGGGAAGATAAAATATGACCCAATCAAATTTTCGTTTGTAGGTGGTGTATATGATAAATAGCAGTTTGAAAGAAAAGTATTGGGATTCCTCGACAGATAAACAGATGGTCATATCTGTTGTTGGAACGAATCAGAAAATAGACAATTCGATGCTTGAAATCGGTACGTTTGCGCTCGAAGAAAGTCTTTGTTCGGAATCTGAATTAAAGTTTGGAGCGTGCGAAGCGAATTGCGTAAAATTCACAGCACGAAACACCGCAGGAAACATTATCGGAAAGACAATCTCTATCGAAGAAACGATTGACGGAGATAGCCAAAATTCGATGCCATACGGAGTTTTTAAGGTTGCATCCGATGTTCCTACGGCTGACCGCACAAAACGGCAGATTACGGCATATGACGCTATGTACGACATTATCAATATGGATGTAAAGTCTTGGTATGCAGGACTTAGTTTTCCAATGACACTTAAGCAGTTCCGCGATAGCTTCTTTGCACATCTTGGAATCGCGCAAGTTGAAACAAGCCTTGTCAATGATTCCATGACGGTCAATAAGACGATTGTAGCCACACAGACGGACGATTCAAGCGCAGTCACAGAAGAATCCGCTATCAGTGGAAAAACGGTTGTAACGGCAATCTGTGAGATTAACGGATGCTTTGGAAATATCAACCGAGAGGGCAAGTTTGAGTATGTCTTTCTGAAAGCAATCACAAGCGCACTTTATCCGGCAGAAGATTTGTTCCCGGCAGACAACGTATTTCCGTCTGATGCAAACACAGAGTCCATGACCGGACACTACATCACGTTTGATTACGAGGACTTCCAAAGTAAGGCAATCACGCAGCTTGAAATCAAGACAAGCGAGGATAATGCCGGTGCTATTGTTGGAACTGCAGGAAACAACTATTCGATTACAGGAAACTTTCTTGTATCAGACAAGACCGGAGCGGAACTTGAACAGATTGCAAATAACCTATTGCCGGTTATGAAACAGGCGGTATACACACCGATTAAAAGTTGCACTTGTGTCGGCAATCCATGTCTGACACTTGGAGAACCCATCCGGTTCAATACAACAAGAGAAATTGTTGAAACGTATCTATTGCAACGCACCCTAACCGGAGTACAAAGCAAGAGAGATTCAATCTCGGCACAGGGAACGCAGACGCACTCTGCAAAGGTCAATTCTATCAGAGACACGATTGAAAGCATGGAAAGACGTACCGGAAAGCTAGAGAGGAACGCAGACCATCTTCAATCCACGTATGAGGATTTAGAAAAACAGACAAACTCTAAGTTTGAGCAGACCGCAGACACAATTACAGCAGAAGTCAATCGTGCGCAAAAGGCGGAAGGGCAATTAGACGCATCATTGGAATTGAAGCTGGGCAGAGATGAGAACGACCAAGTTATTTCCATGATCAATGCCAGTGCTGACCAGATTATGCTTCGTGGAAACAGGCTCATAATTGAAAGTAATAACTTCCAGCTTGACGGGAATGGACGAGTGTCAATTATTGATTCTCTGAATTTTATTGCAACGTCTCTTGGCAATGACATTGTAATTATTGGACTTGATGCAAGAGGAAGGCCAATGCTGCGAAACATACTCATTGACCTAGACACTGTAACGGATTCAAACTCGGAATCCTTGGCGACCGAAAGTTATGTTGACAATTCGCTGATTGGCTACGCAACCAAAAGCGAATTGCCAAGTGGGTATTTTACAGATGTAGACTATACACTTAATGATAGCTCTACAACCAAGTATTCGCCAAGACACTTTAATAAAATGTCTGATTTTGGTTCAAGGGAAAGCACCTTGGATATCGAGGGTCTTTTGATTTCTATTCCGACTTCCGATAAAAGGCTGAAAAATAATATACAATCATTAAGGGATATTAAAAGCGTGTATATGGCAATGTGCCCGGTTGAATACACATGGAAATCCGGATACATTACGCAGCACAAAGGCTTGCAGTTTGGTTTAATTGCGCAGGATTTAGAGAAGATTTTGCAGGATGCCGGATTGTCCGATAGCGGACTTGTACTAAAAGAAGATGCCGAAGAGGATGAAAAAGCAATTCACGGAGATTCAAAGACTTGGAAAATTGACAAGGAAAATCTCCATGCCATGCATATACAGATGATTCAAAGTCAGCAGAAAGAAATTGAACTTTTGAAGCAGAAAAATGAAGATCTGGAACGCAGGCTATCCGCATTAGAAAGGAAGTGATTAGATGGCATATCAGAAAATCTATAGCAGGACGTATTGGGAGAACTTACCGAGTGAAAAAACCTCCATAAATGAGAAACGGCTAAACAACGCCGAAAAAGGGATTGACGATCTGGATGATCGTATAGTTGCTATGGATGCGGCAAAAGTCGATCTTGTCAAGGCAAATGAACTTGTAAAGGAAATCCTTTGGGATGAATCCAACGGAACTCTGACAGTTGTTAAGATGAATGGTTCCAAGGCGGTCATTGATACCAAGCTGGAAAAGCTGGCGGTAAACTTCAAGTACAGTCCGCAGACACAACAGTTGGTTATTACACTTGATGATGGCACCACGCAGAATGTTGATTTGTCTGCGCTGATTACAGAATATGAATTTCTTGATTCCGATACGATCGCATTTGAGATTACAGATGGCAAGGTTAAGGCTATCGTTAAGAATGGTTCGATTACAGAAGATAAGTTGCAACCGAACTTTTTAGCGGATATTAAGGTGGAATCTGCCAAGGCGGTAGCATCTGCCAAAAGTGCAGGGGAGTCCGAAACCAACGCGACAAAATCTGCCACAGATTCCAAAAACAGCGCAGACCGAGCGCAGGAAATCGAAAACGAGATTAACAAGAAACTCACAATGACAGAATTTGATGTGAATGAGGATGGGGAGTTGATTTACACGGACAATTCTGCTTATAACTTTGTCGTTGACAATGACGGAAATTTGAATTGGGAGGTGGCTTAAATGGCTATAGCAGGAAGAGTGGCGATTGTTCCAAAAGGCGATTGGAGTGCAGATGTTACATATAAGAGATTGGATGCAGTGACTTATAACAATACGCTTTATTTCGCAAAAAAGGATGTGCCGGCAGGAACGGCAACAAGCAATACAGAATATTGGTCTAAGTCGATTGTTGGCGGTGTTGGCGCAATTGCAAAGCCAGAAGAAGCTGGAATCGTAAAACCGGACGGAAAAAGCATGAGCGTAGATGAGAGTGGAACGCTTAGCATTAACTTAGATGGAGCCACCATCACGTTGGACGAAGCGAAAAACGTCATAAAGCTGGCTGACACTTTAAAAGATAAAATCAATGGAGCATTTCCGGCAGCGAACTTAATCAACAACCTTACCACTACAGAAGCGGGATTCGGGCTGGATGCCCGACAGGGAAAGGCTTTGGATGATAAAATCACTGAAATAAACGGCAGTTTAAAAATTAAAATTGTTCAATGGACACCATATTGTCCTCGAACAGATTTTGCAGATAAGGTTAAGCTTAGCGAAGCGATGGCACTACGATACGGATCTTTAGTAATTTGCGCTATACGTATTGATTTATCTGAAAATACTCCTGGCGAATATGTTTCTATTGTAAATTTACCAACAAAATTGTTTACTGGCATCAACCAAACAAACATGGACGGAAAAGAAGGTAAATGGTATTTAGATAAAAACACAGCTAGTGTCTTTTTGCGAAGCGTATTTGAAGCCGGCACGTATTGGCTTAACTTCATGTATCTAGAAGCAGAATAAAATTAAATATCATACAAAATAAAATTGCCTTCCCAAACTTGTACCAAACAAAGAGTGGTACTTCGTGGACTTGCAAGTAACCCAATACCATAATTTAAAGTATCTAAACCATTCCAC
>ERZ1026901.551-NODE-551-length-28981-cov-8.340974_pt1 | contig 28981 bp, 27 predicted proteins | sample MGYA00380179_ERZ1026901 | MGnify/ENA primary metagenome ERZ1026901 (study PRJEB33269, sample SAMEA4719815) | human gut metagenome | biome: human-associated habitat; feature: organic feature; material: feces | place: Cameroon | collected 2013-10 ... | reverse complement strand
CGTAAAACCGGATAAACAGGATGCCGACCGGTACAGCGATGATCATTCCCGCAATACCGCGGAACTTGAAACCAAGATAGAGGAAGAATAGTGTTGCAAGCGGCGGAAGTCCCATGCTGTCACCGACGATCTTTGGCTGGATCACCTGACGGATGCCCTGTGTTAAAACATAGAGAATGACAAGGCTGAGCGCATAACCGTACTCCCCGGTAAAGAGTCTCACCACTGCCCAGGGAATCAATGCCGTTCCTGTGCCGAACATCGGCAGAAAATCCAGAATCGCGATCGCGATCCCAAGAAAAATTCCATATGGAACCCTGAGGAATAACATTCCGATCACCAACACCACTGCGACCACGAACATGATCTTAAACTGCGCCAGAAAATCCCCGCCGATCAACGTCCGGATATCGTTCTTCATCATCCGTCCATACTTGATCACAGGCTCCGGCATAACCTTCCGTACCGTCTCCACAAGCTTATCATGATCTGCCAGAAACAGATAAGAAGAAAGAAATACGATGATCGTATTCACAAAGACCTCCGGCAGCGTCCGCACTACGCGGCTGCCTGCGGAAGCTGCGATCTTCTGAACAAAATCGCCGATATATCCACCCACATTCTCCAGCTCGGAAACGATCGTCGTCTCCGTGTCTGCAGGAAGATACTTCAAAAGTCCCCCGATCCGCTCGCAGGCCAGATCGACCTCCTCCCGGATCGACGCATAAATTCCGGGCAGTGCCTGCCCAAACTCCGTCGTTTCCCGGAACACCCAGGAAAACAGCGCATAGATGCCAAAGATCACCAGGGCCAGCACACCTGCGATCAGAACCATCGAACCGTGCCTGCGGACGATCTTCAGCCGCTTTTCAAAAAAACGCACCACCGGATTCGCGATCGCTGCCACGATCCATCCGATCACAAACGGAAGAAAAAACACCACCAGCCTCAGTCCCCAGACACAGACGAGATAAACTGTGAGCAAAGGAACCAGAATATTTAAAATAATCCCTGCATACTTTCTGAAATTCATTCCATGGACCTCCTAATCCTGTAAAAATCCTGCTGCATTCCATCCGCAGTATTTTACTCAGTCGATCCCCCTTTTTCAGTACTCCACATGATCTCATACGGCTTTATATGCTTTCAAACAAAGTCCGGCTAATGATCTGTACTCCTTTCACCGGTTTTCCCGCCATCACTACTTACAAAGCCCGTACTCCTCTGCAATCTTCTTAAATGCCGGCAGAGACCTCTCGATCTGCTCATAGGACACACAGTAAGCCAGTCTCACGTACCCCGGACAAGCAAACGAACTGCCCGGAACTACCAGCACGTGATGTTTCTTCGCCACCTCGCAAAATTCATTCTCGTTCTCCACCGGAGACTTCACAAACAAGTAAAACGCTCCATCCGGCTTCGCACAAGTAAATCCATACTCCGTCAGAGCGCCATAGATCAGATTCCTGTTTTTCTCATAAGTCTCCAGATCCACCGTAACCTCATGTTCAATGCAATACTTGATCACCTTCTGAACCAATGACGGCGCATTCACGCACCCAATCACCCTGTTCGCGATCGTAGCCGCCCCGATCAGGGCCGCAGAATCATCCACCTCATCCGGAATCACAACATATCCGATACGCTCGCCCGGAACAGAGAGGGACTTACTGTAAGAATATCCCACAACCGCATTGTGATAATACTTCGTCACAAACGGAACCTCAACCCCGCCGTAAGCCAGCTCACGGTACGGCTCATCAGAGATCAGCACGATCGATGTGCCAAACTCCTTCTCTTTCTTCTCCAGGATCGCAGCCATAGCCTTGATCGTCGCCTCATCATACACAACACCCGTCGGGTTGTTCGGGTTGTTGATGATAACAGCCTTCGTCTTAGCAGTGATCTTCGCCTCAAACTCATCAAGCTTCGGCATAAACGTCTCAGTATCCGGAGAAATGATCACAACATTTCCGTCATAGTTTCTCACATACGCATTATATTCCACAAAATACGGTGCAAACACGATAACCTCATCGCCCGGATTTAAAATGCTCTTTAAAATGATATTTAATCCGCTCGCCGCACCCACTGTCATAATCAGGTTCTTAAAGGAAAAATTCGTTCCGAACCGTTTATTTAAGGACTCTGCGATGGTCTGACGGACATCTTCATAGCCTGCATTGCTCATATATCCATGGAGTGTCATGAAATCCTCATTCTTCACCACGTCGAGGATCGCCTCTGTCACCTGCGGAACCGGAACATTCGGGTTTCCAAGGCTGAAGTCATATACATTCTCCCTGCCGTAAACAGCAGCCATTCTTTTCCCTTCCTCGAACATTGCGCGGATCGCGGAATTATTTGCCATAAATGGTTTCATTTTTTCTGATATCATAGCTGTCTCCTCTGTCTGTTGTATTTAATCTCTAAAAAAATTCCAAAGGCACCGGTCACCACAAAGTAAAACCAGGTCGTAGGATTGGAATACCAGGTTGTAAAAAACGAGAGCATAAAATAGAGCGCTCCCTGAGAATAGAATAGGTACCACGCCGGATTCCTTCCCGGGTATGTCCTTGCAGAAAGCCATGCGGCAGCCGCTCCCAATATTGATGAAAACAGAAACACACCGGCAATTCCAAAATCATAATACGCGTCATAGAAGAGTGTAACCGTAGTCAGCTCCTCCTTATTCACGTAGATCGGCCAGTCCACTAATGCAGGCTTTATAAACTTAAGCCCCGATAATGCCCATAGCGGAAACATTCCCTTTAGTCCCATAGAATGGGCCGGAAGCTCCCGTACCAGACAGTCAAAATTGTCGTAATTGTTTGCAATATACATGTAAGGCTGCGTGATAAAGATCGGCGTAGCCGCATTCTTCATCTCAAAGATTCCATTCAGATACGTCACATCATGGCTTCTGGCAATCGTTAAGATCACATAGAGTGGAACAAGTCCCGCCGCTGCCATGAAAAGATACCTGATTTTCCTGTGTCCGCTGACGATCATAAATGTCAGCACTGCGAGAATCACCGCAAAGATCAGCTGAAATCTCGACACACAAAGCACCGGGATCAGGATCGCAATCCCTGTCATAATGAGGGACACGGCTTTTTTCGCATTCCCCATGTTCCTGTCGTAAAACCACAGCAGAACTTCCATGGACGGGACCAGTACACATGACACCGTCACATAATGGACCCCGGAAATATGGAAATATGAGTAGGCATGCGGCACTCCCCGAAGGAGAAACGGCACATATCCCAACCGGAACGCCTCAAACAGAAAGGCAGTCAGGGACAGGATTGTCAGCCCGGTAAGTGCAATGAAAATTCTTGTTCCGTATCTCTCTGCAGCCTTCTCTGTAAACTTCTGAGAAAAACCAGCTACAGTCTTTTTTTCTTCCCCATATCCAAATTTCTTTTCTGCCAGTGCGTACACATTCCAGAATGCCGCAAAAGCTACAAAAAAGCACGCCCAGGTCTCTAAACTCCAGTCCTTCTGAAGGTTTGACAGCTTCAGGCAGGAGATTCCTTCTCCTCCCACATAAAACAAGGAAAACAGTCCGCGGAGATGAAGCGGATTGCCGCTTTTCCCATATTCCCACAGATAAAGATATAGTGCTGCAAACATCAGTGACATTCCTGATAAGGTAAAATGGGCGCTGAATGCAAAAAGCATGGCAGCGCCGTAACAGATCACATAAACCAGCATATCAGCCTACTCTCCGAGACCGCCATTGATCAGTTCCGTGATTGCATCCAGAGCTTCCTTTTCGTCCACTCCCTCACAGATCAGCTCGATCTCATCTCCGCACTTTACGCATGCCCCCAGCACACTCAGTACACTTTTCGCATTTGCTGTCGTGTTTTCATATTCAAATTTGATTGAACTCTGGAACCGCAATGCCTCCTTGCACAGAAGCCCTGCCGGCCTTAAGTGGAGACCGGTGGGGTTTTCAATCGTAACTTTTTGCTTTACCATAAGTGATTTTTACTCCTAATTTCGAAATAACGTCTGAAGACCGGTCGCCTGATGGGCTTCCGTTGTCTCCGGCGGGATGATCACGGCATGCCTCGTCTGTGACACGCTTGAGTCTTCTTCTGTTTCCGTCTCTTTGCTGCTCTCCGGCACAGTTTCCGGCGCCTTTGTTGTCTCCTCTGCAGTCGTCTCAGGCTCTGCCTCTGTGCCGGTTTCCTGTTTCCTTGAAATATTTACCGTACAGCTTGAGATTCCTAAAAGATCATATGCGGAATCCAGTTCTCTGCTGAGTTCCGGCTGAACCTGATGGCTTCCCTCACCCATTCCGGAAACATTTAAGCTCAGATCCGAAGCGGCAAGCTGCAGACTGTCGAGTTCTTCCTGAAGGGCGCGAATCCGCACTGTAACGGTCGATGGATCTGACTGATAGCTGTAAGCACTGTTCGCACCCGCATAGCAGTCTGAATTGACCCGTACCGTGTACTCCCGCTCTTTCAGTTGTTCTACAGTAAGTGTCACAGTAATCTCTGAACTGCTCATTCCGGCAAGGGAAACTCCATCCGGCAGATAATCATTCAGGTCGATGGTCCTCACGATATTCGCTTTCGCTCCGGAGACATCAAGTTCATCCTTCGGGATCGTGATCGTATTCAAAGATGCCAGAGCACTCTTTAATCCGACCACCGGAACGCTCTTGAGCTCGCACTCCACACCAGTGTAGCGATATCCGCTCGCCACTTCCCCTGTGACGTCGAAATCCAGATTCAGGTTCTTCACCTTCAGGATTTCCATCGTATAATCAACACTCTTGCAATTACTGATCAGACGATCACTGATCGTAATGCTATTGTTGTTTGCATCATAAAATTTCGGTTCCTCAGAATCACTCCAATCAGCGTTCTTTCCATCCAGACTGATCTCGATTCCGACACTGCTGATCTGTCCGATCAGGGATTCCGGACCTTCTACAGTAAGTGTCTCCGGTGACAACGTCACCTTACCAGTCTGGTAACCATCCTCAAGCATTCCGGTTGTCGTGACACCGATCGTAAATGTCTTTCTCTGTAACGGTTCCGTCTCGATCTTGATCGTTCCCGTCCGGCTTACCGGTGTGGAAACCAGATACTCCGAATGGCTTAAAACTTCAATCTTGATCGGGATTGCTCCCGTCACAGACCACATGTCCGTCATATCCGCATACGCCCGGAAATCCGAAGGACGGATCCTGTACGCGTCCGTTGTCTTTATCTCATATTGGACCGTCGTTGTCGATTTTCCGACGACTTCATAGGTCAGGTTATTCTTCGTGAGGACGTCGCTGTTGATGATCTCCACCGGCACCTCCACAGTATCCGTCATGACCGGATCCGCCACATTGACGACTCCAAGCCAGACTAAAAAGGCACACAGGAAGGAAATCAGCAAAAGTCCCCATCGTTTATTCTGCTTTTCTTTCATTTTTATGCCATCCCTTCAAGAGTTTGAACGGGCCGGATACCGTCTCCTCCTCCGGCTTTGCGGCGATTGCGAGCTTTAACTCCTCCGGACTGTTGATCCTTCTGAGGGTTCCGCCCTCCGCCAGAGACACCCGTCCTGTCTCCTCGGAGACTACCACGGTCAGGCTGTCCGTACTCTCACTGATTCCGAGAGCTGCACGGTGCCTGGTTCCCAGGTCTTTGCTGATGCTTAAATTGTCTGAAAGCGGCAGGTAACAGGTCGCAGAGGTTACGCGGTTTCCACGGATAATGATCGCGCCATCGTGAAGAGGCGTGTTGTGTTCAAAAATATTGATCAAAAGCTGGCTTGTAACAATTCCGTCTACCGGAATACCCGTGCGATCGATCTCCGGAAGCGGAGTATCGCGCTCAATCACGATCAGGGCGCCTGTCTTTACCTTTCCCATCTCAAAGGCTGCGCGGGTGATCTCGTTTACGGTCTTTTCCGTATAGCCCTCCTGACGTCCGGAATTTTCGGAAACAAAAAAATCCGCGATGAGATTTTTACTTCCGAGCTGTTCGAGCGCTTTCCGCAGCTCCGGCTGGAAGATGATAATGAGAGCCGTCAACACGAGCTGGCCCATATGGTTGATGATCCATGTGATCGTATTCAGGTGGAGCGCAGCCGCCAGAAGATAAAAGCCGACTATGATCAAGCCTCCCCGCAGAAGCACTCCCGCTCTCGTCGACTTTACCCATAAAAGGACTTCATAGATCAGAACCGTGAGGATCAGAATTTCAAAAAGATTCGACAATGTGATCTTCGGAATAAATGTAAACCAGGAATACATATTCCCAAGAAATTCTGTCATTTTATTACCTCCGTACAATTATTCACAAGTTTCATTCTTCTCATGTCTCACATTTTTTCTCGAATAGATCCGCTGTACCTTCACATCCGGTGCAGACACCGTGAGTTTCGGGACAGCCTTCACATAATAATAGTAGTCATCATCTTCATACTGCAGATACTCCGTTCTCGTGTAATCGACCGCAAACACAAAGAACTGGTAAATCAGGGCGATCACCACCGACGCGATGATCCCAAAGATCATGGAACCGGCGGAAACCGGGAGATTGAAATTAAAATCCCCAATAAAGATCACTGCAAGCTGTGTGATCACTCCCGCAACGATGGCGATGGACCAGGAGTAGTCTACTGAAAGATTTTTAAGAATGAAGACCACAAGGATCGCAGCGGCAAATGCAGCCACCATGACCCACATCAGCTCATTTCCAAATACATTCTTTACGATCTGGATAAACCGGTCTGCCATCTCCGCCATCGAACTTCCCGTCAGTGTTCCCGCATTTTGCTTTAAATACATCAGAATATAGTAGATGCAGACACCGCTGCACACAGGAACGATGGACACAAGGCTTCCGGAAAGTCCTACCACAAGCGGCACCACATACGGAATCCGCAGGAAAAACAGTAACGGTGTCAGGAGAAGCAGATATCCGTCACCCGGTCGGAAACCGTAGTAAAGAACGGTCACCGCCAACATGAACACAAAGATGACCAGAGCGATCTCCAGAGACACCTGAGCAACATGGATCAGGATAAAAACACCGGCCAGAAACGCTGTCACTCCATATGGAATAAAAGAGGCAATCAGTCCCATCACCACCGGGATCAGTGGATTCTTAAGCTTCGTCATAAATCCCACATTCGCGTTGATCAGCCAGAAGGCAAGGAATCCCACCAGGAATTTTACGACCGGCACGATGTAAATATTATATTTTCCATAAAATTGTTTCAGTTTTTCCTTGAATACTAAAAGTCCGATCACTTACTCTTTTCCTCCCCGTTTTCCTTTGCAGGCTGCTGGTCATATTTTTTTTCAAGACGCCGCAGTTTTGCCTGATAGATCTTCAGTCTTCCGGCAGCCTCATCGTAACGTCTCGAATAGACCTTCCAGGTCACAACAAGATACGCGAGAAGTCCCGCAGCATAATAGAATACAAGGCGTATCCCCAGCGAGATCAGATCATCCACTGCCATTGCGTTGATCAGATCATCAAAACGGTAAAGGACCCACAACAGCAGACACAGACATACAGTCAGCGAGTATGCGATGAACGACCGGATCAGATGGCTTCCGACATAGTCGCTCTTGAAATACCGGTTTGCTGGGATGGATTCCTTCATCATTTTTTTTTCAAACATGGAGATCCCCGTCATTAACCGGATCTTTTCCTCATTTAACATGTCAGTCTCCTTCTTTGCTGTCCGGCATACGTACCGTCTGCCGGAAGCCGGTTCCCTTCATTTCACAGTCCGGAATCTTTCTGATTCTGTGAAACAATTACCAATATAACACAATTTCCAGAAATTGGCGAGACACAGTCTTCACAATTATGAAAATGTTAAGGAAAATGTAACTGTTCCGTACCTTCACAGTCCCACACAAAAATTCATTCCGGATCGGCTGAGCTGATAAAATTTTTCCTCCAGATTAATTTAATGTGTCAATAAACCTTCCAAATGCCTCACGTCCCGCTTCGGTGCGTTTGTAGACACCTGCATCTTCCAGGACATTCGCGAATACGTGACCGACCTCATCCTGCAGAATCTCCATCACATTGTCCTTTGTGATCTTCCCATATTTCGGAAGGAATTCTTCAACCCAGTCTGCATGTTTCTCGATGGACTCCTCGCTGCGGATATCTTTTCCTTCCACGATATAGTCTGCCAGTGTGGCAAGCTCGTCCTTTAACCTCGAGGGAAGGACAGCCAGACCCATAACTTCGATAAGACCGATATTTTCCTTCTTGATATGATGAAGCTTCGGGTTCGGGTGGAACAGGCCGAGTGGTCGTTCCTCTGTGGTGCGGTTGTTTCTGAGTACCAGATCCAATTCGAACTTTCCATCGCGGAATCTTGCGATCGGAGTGATCGTGTTGTGCGGTTCTCCGTCTGTCTTTGCGTAGATATCAGCGGCCTCGTCTGTATATCCGCGCCATGCGGTCAGGATCTTATCTGCAAGATCCACAAGGCGGTCTTTCTTTTCGCTGCGGATCCGGATCACGGACATCGGCCATTTTACGATGCCTGCTTCCACATCCTCATAGCCATTGACAGTAAAGCACTTCTCCACCGGAGCTTTCGCCATTGCGAAGGTGTATCTTCCACCCTGAAAGTGATCGTGGGTCAGAATCGATCCGCCGACGATTGGAAGATCCGCGTTGGATCCCAGAAAATAGTGCGGGAACATCGTCACAAAATCAAACAGTTTTTTGAATGTGTTCCGGTCAATCTTCATCGGGGTATGGTTTCCATTGAAGACGATGCAGTGTTCATTATAGTAGACATATGGGGAGTACTGGAAGCCCCAGGATTCGCCGTTTAAGGTCAGCGGAATGATCCGGTGATTGTTTCTTGCCGGATGATTGACGCGGCCCGCGTAGCCGACATTTTCCATACAGAGAAGGCACTTCGGGTAACCGCTCTGCTTCATGGTCTTTGCGGCAGCGATGGCCTTCGGGTCTTTCTCCGGTTTTGAGAGGTTTACCGTGATATCAAGGTCACCGTACTCTGTCTTTGTGATCCACTTCAGATCTTTACAGACACGGTAGCGCCGGATATAGTTTGAATCCTGGCTCAGCTTATAGAAATAGCCGGTCGCGTCCTCCGGGGACTTTTCATATTCCCCGTGGAATTTCTTTACGACCTCGCTTGGGCGCGGCATCAGGCAATTCATAAGTCTCGTGTCAAAAAGATCCCGGTATACGATGCTGTTATTTTCAAGGATCCCGTGCTCCGCCGCGTAATCAGTGAGCGCGTTTAAGGTATCTTCCAGACTGATCGCATCTGTAATATCCCCTGGCTCCTCGTATTCGGACATGTTCAGTACTTCCATGATCTGGTTTCTGGCGTAGATCTCGTCTTCGGCTTCGATAAGGCCTGTTGTCCTTCCGTACTGTACCAGTTTCTTTATTGACATTTCAATCATGATCGTTTTCCTCCGTTTTTTACAACCTGTTACCATTCATTATAATAAAAACCACCAACTAATACAATCGCTATTTTATTTTTTTATCCCCCGCATTGCGCACAGAAGCCGCCCGGTGATAAGTCCCCCGACGATTCCGATAAGTGTCCCTGCAATGCATCCCGCCGCGATCAGAAACGGCAGATAATAAAACACCCCTGAGGTCTGAACAATGACAGCCGCAAATGTGATCTGTCCGATATTGTGGGCGATGCCGCCAAGGACACTGATGCTGATCTGGGAGAATCTTCCGGTCTTTTTGAGTATGGCCATCACCAGAAGACTTAAAAAGCTTCCTGAAAGTCCATAGATCATGCTGTAGGGATTTCCGAAGGAAAATCCGACAAGAACGATGCGGACCAGAGTCACTGCGATTGTTCCGGGAATCCCGATCAGATAGAGTCCCACAACCGTCACAAGGTTCGCGAGTCCAAGTTTTACACCAGGAATCGGGATCGGGATGGGAATCAGGGTCTCAACAAAACTTAACACCAGGGCCAGAGCGGTCAGAAGTCCGTACAATGCCACGGTTATTGCTTTTTTTTCTCGATACATCAGATATGTTCTCCTCTTCTTGACTTTCAAAAGTCCATTTGTTAGAATAAATCGGATCATGGACTTATCACATTTATCTCACAGGAAGTATATGACTTATGAATAAAAAAACGATATTTGGTCTCTGCGCGGCGGGTCTCCTGCTCGTTTCCGGCATGACGCTGAGCGGATGCGCAGACAGCAGCAGGCCGGGACTCCTGACTCCTGAGACCCCTCTCAGCCGTTCTGATTTTCTGCTCAACACCTTCGTCACGATCACGCTCTACGATTCCGACGACTCCTCTATCTTAGACGATTCAATGGCACTTTGTAAAGAGTATGAATCCATTTTCAGTAAGACACTGGAGACCAGCGAGCTTTACCGGATCAATCACCGGACCTCTGACACGGTCACGGTTTCCGACGATATGGCGGCGCTTCTGGCAAAAGGACTGGAATACTGCGAAAAATCGGACGGTGCTTTTGATATCACGATCGAACCTTTAAGCTCCCTCTGGAACTTCACGAGCGGCGAAGCAGTGATCCCGGATGAGACGGCCATCGAAGCAGACATTCCGAAAGTGGACTACCACAACCTCGTTCTCTCCGGAAACACTCTGACGTTTCTCTCCCCGGATACCACGATTGACCTCGGAGCCATCGCGAAAGGATACATTGCTGACCGGATCAAGGATCAGCTTCTGAACGCCGGTGTAAAGAGCGCTATCATCAATCTCGGCGGAAACGTCCTCTGCGTGGGTGAAAAACCGGACGGAAGCAAGTTCCATATCGGACTTCAGAAACCGTTTGCGGACCGCGACGAGACTTTTGAGGTGCTTGGGATCAATGATCTCTCCGTTGTGACATCCGGTGTCTATGAGCGTCATTTTGAGATCGACGGAAAAAATTACCATCACATTTTAAATCCGAAAACGGGATATCCTTACGATAACGGACTGATCTCCGTGACGATCCTCTCAGAAGAATCTGTAGACGGTGACGGTCTCTCCACCACCTGCTTCTCCCTTGGACTGGAAAAAGGTCTGGAGCTTGCAAATTCTCTGGACGGGATCTACGCATGCTTTATCGATGAGGATTACAATGTCTATTATTCAGATGGAATGGAAAACTTTATTGTAAAGCAGTAAAGCCAGGACCGGTCACCCATTTGGGGAAATGTGAAATAACAGGAAATAAAGATATGAAACAGAAACTTTTAAAAAAACAGGATCTGATCCTGATCGCCGTAATCCTCGGGGCTGCGATTCTTCTTTTTCTCGGAACAAAGCTCATGCATAATACTCCCGCAAAGATCGTTGAAATTTCCGTAGACGGAAAAATAGTGGAAACTCTTGATCTGGCAAATGATCAGGAACTCACCATAAACGGAGTATCCGGCGGCACAAACCACCTGATCATTAAGGACGGTGAGGTCTGGGTCTCAGAAGCCACCTGCCCTGATAAGATCTGTGTGCATCAGGGAAAGATCCATCTCGACGGTGAGATCATCGTGTGCCTGCCGAATAAGATGACAGCACAGATCAAAAGTTTGAAATAGAGACCCTCAGCTTAAACGGCTGACAGTTTCAGCGAATTGAAAGAGCATTTTAGAAAAGCCTGAGAAGTCCAGATATGACTCCTCAGGTTTTTTCCTGTAATTTTCTTACTCCGCCAGACCCATCTTTTTCATCTCTTTCGCGATAGGATCCTCACAAGATCTCATGGCGAGGATCGTCATTTCCATCAGTTTCGGCAGATCCCAGCCGAGATTCTCCGCGCCTTTTATGATGACATCTCTGGAACATCCGGCAGCAAATTTTTTATCTTTGAATTTCTTCTTTAAACTGGATACTTCCATATCCTTCGTGCTCTTTGACGGGCGCATCTTTGCCGCCGCCCAGATCAGACCGGTCAACTCATCTGCCGCAAAGAGAACTTTCTCCATCTCATGCTCCGGCTTTGCGTCGATCCACTCGTGGATACCGTATCCGTGACTGCACACTGCATGAATCACTTCATCTTCTGCTCCGCCTTCTTTTAACAGACGCGGTGCGACCAGGCAGTGTTCTTCCGGGTATTCCTCAAAATCAATATCATGAAGGATTCCGCAGATCTCCCAGAATCCGGCTTCATCCCCGTATCCAAGCTCATTCGCGTACCATTTTAAAACTCCTCCGACGGTAAGGCCGTGGAGAATGTGGAACGGTTCTTTGTTGTGTTTTCTAAGGAGCTCAATGGCATCCTCTCTTGTAAGTTTTGTCTGCATGCTTTTATGCCTCCGTACTGATTTTCAGTAACTGTCCGGTACCCTTTCAGTTACAATTTTCTTTTCTATCAGTATAACAGGATTTTCCTATAATTCAAGTATGTATGATAATAGGATTCCCATCACGTGTTACAGCCAGAACTTCATCATCACGATCCTCTCCGCATACCCGAGATCCCACCGGTCAACCTTACCAGCCGTCACCACCGGATCACTGTCCAGAATGATCCCATCGATCATATAATCTCTCTGCCCCACCGGCATGCCCTCCTGCACCGGTGCAGCCACAGCCTTTGCAATCTTCGTCCTCACCCTGATTTTTTCATCTTTTCCCAGCAGGGCACGGAGTGTTTTCTCATCTGCACTCCCATTTTCGATCCGAATCTTCACCTCCGGCTCAACACCGTTTTCCACTGAAATCACCGCAGATTTCCCAAGTCCCTGTTTTTCGACCTCCCGGTATTCAAAATTTTCCTCCCCGTATGCCACAAGCTTCCTCATATCCTGCCACTTGTATGTCTTATGGGGCGGCCATCCGCAGCCTAAAAGTGCTGCAATCAATAATCTCTCTCCTCTTTTTACCGCCCCTACATAGCAGTACCCGGCTTTTCCCGTAAATCCGGTCTTTCCGCAGACCGCGCCCGCCATGGATGTCAGAAGCGCATTGTGGTTCATACAGGAAAAGCTTCGTGTGCCGGAGAGATCTGAAAACGTATGGGACGGTGCTCTTGTGATGGCAAGAAATTCTTCCTTCGCCGGAGAGAGCAGGATCCCGTATCTGAGAATCCGCGCCAGATCTTCCGCCGTTGTGGAATGGATCTTTCCGCTCTCCCTCTCCGTTGCGTCCAGTCCGTTGGGCGTCAGAAAATATGTATCCTCACACCCGAGTTCCACCGCTTTCCGGTTCATCATATCCGCGAAATTCTCCACACTGCCTCCAACGGCCTCAGCGATTGCTGCGGCGGAATCATTATGGGATTCCAGCATCATGGAGTACAGAAGATCTCTCAGGCGGTATCTTTCCCCTTTTCTCACATGTAACTTTACCTCCGGCATCGATGCTGCGCGGTCTGAGATCAGAACTTCTGAGTCCGGTCCGGCATTTTCCAGTGCCAGAATACAGGTCATGATCTTCGTGGTACTGGCCATCGGAAGGACTTCCGTCTCGTTTTTTCCGTATAGAATGCGCCCCGTATCGCCATCCAGCAAAACAGCGGCACGGGAGTTCAGAAGGAGCGGATCCGTCTCCGGCTGCGCTGCCGCCGATTCCAGCGCGGTCTGACCAGCCTGACATCCGCTGTGTTCCGCATATAGATAATTTCCGGGAACTGCAGCCGCAAAAAACAGGAATGCCCCCAGACACAGCTGCAAAATTGGCGATGCTTCATGTTTTCTCTCCACCTTTTCTGCCGGTCTGGTCCATTCTCCGGCCCACGACCGTGCCTTTTTAGCGATATTTTGATTCTTCCACATGTTTCAGAACTTCCGCTGTATATTTATCACAACATATGCGTCTGCTTTCTGAGACTTGCCGCGCAATTTTTCCTGTGGTACAATGAGATCTGCTGACTGCCCGTATTTTATCAAAAAAGGATATTCCATGAATGTAATTTTAACCTACAAAATCACCGAATCAGAAAGTGGCCGGTCCATCGCTGCATTTCTTCTGGATTCCGGCTATTCATCCCGCCTTGTGGTCCATCTGCGGAACACCGGGGGAAGTTTCCTCCTAAATGGGAGAATCGTCTATTCCAATACAATCCTCCAGCCGTGTGACTGCCTGAATGTCTATGTTACAGAGAAAAAAGCTTCTGAACAGATCGTTCCGGTTCCTGCGGATCTCTCTGTCGTCTATGAAGACGAACATGTCCTCGTGATCGACAAACCTGCCGGAATGCCGGTCCACCCATCTCAGGGACATTACGAGAATACTCTGGCAAACGCGATCGCCTGGTATTACAGGAATGAGGAGACACCGTTCGTATTCCGCGCCGTGAACCGTCTGGATCGGGATACCTCCGGGCTTATTCTTCTGGCAAAAAATCCCTACAGCTCCTGTATTCTCTCAGAGGCCGTGAAGGATCATGCGATCCACAGGGAATACGCCGCTGTCGTTTCCGGAAAGACAGCTGACTCCGGCACCATTGACCTTCCGATCGCCAGAAAAGACGGCTCTACCATTGAGCGCGTCTGCGATCCGGAGCGGGGTGAGGCTGCCGTGACCCATTATCAGACTATCGCATACAACAAGGACGCCGACCTCTCGTTCATCCGCCTCCTGCTGGAGACGGGAAGAACACACCAGATCCGCGTCCATATGAAAGCCATCGGGCACCCGCTGCCGGGGGATTTTCTCTACTGCCCGGATTACCGTCTGATCGACCGCCAGCCGCTTCATTCCACCTATCTGAGCTTTTCCCACCCTGCGACCGGGGAGAAGCTTGAATTCTCTGCTCCGCTGCCGCAGGATATGCAGAACCTGTTTCCGGACATCAAAAATCCGGAAGGGCCTGTCTTTTAACGAAACAGGTTCCGTCAGCCTCCCTGAATCCTCAAGCCCTTCGGATAATGGTTCTTGAGCATTCCTCCGGCTGCTTTTGCAAACCCAAGTGACATGCCGCCGGTCGTCACGAGAACCCAGCCTTTTGCCGGGATTCCCTGATTTTCAAAATCTTCCCCCCGCAGCGTCTCTCCGCGGAGGTATTTCAGGGCAAGGGTCCCAAAACCGATCTCCACCGTCTGCTTCACTTCCTCTTTCTTTAAAAACAGGGCCAGCGCATGGGACGGTTCAAACCTGCCTTTTTTTGCTGCGCCAAGATGTAACCCCGGTCTTAAGACCCTGAGGCCCTTAAGATCCGGCATCATCTCCGGAACGAGGTAGAGATTTTCTCCAAACAGCAGAAATTTCTTTCTGTCTTCCAGCTCCTCTGCATCCGTCAGGTTCTCTTTTTCAAACTCACGGAATGCGGAGACTGCCTCAGAAAGGGCGCCATCATCTTTTCTATTGTCTTTCCTGCTGCCCTTCTTCCGCTTTTCCACGATCTTTGCAGCGTTCTGACTGTCTGCCTCCGTCACAGTGTCCCCGGAACTCTCCCCTTTCACAAGCAGTGCCAGAAAATGACCTTCCCCATCCGCCAGATGCGGCCAGATCCTGACTGTCTTTTTCAGTTCTTCGTTCCCGTCTGCCCACTCCGGATGTCCTGCTGAAAAGTACTTCGCAAGTTCCGGCTTTTCCACAGAAAATTCCGGATGGCGCGAGAGAAATCTCGCTACACTCTGTTCATTCTCCTCTGGTGAAAATGTACAGGTAGAATATGCGATCCGTCCGCCATCTTTTAACATGACTGCCGCGCAGTCCAGAATTCCGTCCTGAAGCCCTGCACACTGTTTGACATGGTCCGGGCTCCACTCATTTCTGGCATTCTCATCCTTTCGGAACATTCCTTCTCCGGAACAGGGTGCATCCACCACGATCCCGTCAAAAAACTCCTTAAATGCAGGCACAAGCTGAAACGGATCCATGTTCGTCACCACCGCATTTCCGATGCCGAGGCGCTCAATATTCTGGGATAAAATCTTTGCCCGGACCGGATGGATCTCATTGCAGACCAAAAGCCCCTGCCCGCCCATTTTTCCCGCAAGATGGGTGGATTTTCCTCCGGGGGCCGCACAGAGATCGAGAATTCGCTCTCCGGGCTTTGGGGCTAATGCCTCCGCTGTGGACATGGCACTTGGTTCCTGAATATAGTATGCCCCTGCCTCATGAAACGGATGGCGTCCCGGGCGCATATCTGCCTCGTAGTAAAATCCTTCCTTCGCCCAGGGTACTTTTGCGAGTCCTCCCAGGTATTCTTCCAGAGGAGTTCCAGCCTCTGCCGTCCAGCCATTTTTCTGTTTTAACGGATTGACCCGCAGACCGAATTTCCGCTCCGCGTCATAACTTTCAAAAAACGGTCCCGCGTCACTGCCGAGAAGCTTCTCCATCTTTTTCACGAACGCTTCCGGCAACTTAATCTTCTTTTCTTCTTCCATAGTCTCCTGATCTCAAAAGCGCCCGTCGGGAAAATCCCGGCGGACGCTCTTTCTTAGTCTCTGTTCTTTTACGGACCGTAATCTCTATCTACAGCAGTCCGTAAATCTGTTTCTTTGAAACTCTGATTACAGTTCGATCTTGTAATCATCCGCGCCGACACCGTTTACTACATAGTAAGCAGCGCTCTCTTCCGGCTTTACATAGATCTCGATAGTCTTGATATCGCCGACTTTATTACCTTTCTTTGTGTAGGCTTTCTTAACAGCCGCGATGAGATCTTTCTCTGTAACTTCCTTGCCGGCGAACTGTACAACTACGGATGTCTTAATATCCTTTGCTGCTGTTCTCTTTGCCGGAGCTTTCTTTGCAGTCTCCTTCTTCGGCTCCTCTGCTTTCTTGGCTTCTGCCTTCGGAGCTTCAGCCTTTGCTTCTGCCTTAACTTCCTTTATCTCTGTTACCTCTGCTGCCTTTACTTCTGCAGTGTTATTACTAACCGGTGCAGTTATCATCTTCTTTGCAGCGGCTGCGATCGCATTATGCGGATTGTTCTTCTTTGCCATAATCATTTCCTCCTGAAAATTGTTGACACACAAAACTGTTTCCTGCCATTTTCTGAGTTGCCTTGCTATGTAATCGTCATAGCGAATTATAAGTCTTTGTCAGGAATTTGTCAATAAAATCCCGTAAAACTGGTATTTGTGAGCAAAAAAGATCCGGCAGAACACATATCCGAAAGTGTCCTGCCGAATCAAAATACCAGCTTTATTTTTTGAATTATTCCTGCAGCTTAAATCCCGGGATCACATCGCTCCACTTGTTGATTCCGATGATCTTCTTCGCGAATTCCGTATACTTCAGAGATTTATTTGTATCAATATATTTGAATACGTTGTAAATATTCTTCGGCATAACGGCGATGACCCTGTTCGGGCTTGACATGTCAACTGTCCAGAGACCAAACGAGCAGGACTGCTCTACCTCGATCACCGCATCGACCTGACGGTTTAAGATAAACGCGTCGATATACGGGTTATTATCTACAAGATAATATGCATACGCGAAAGCGGCCGCCTGGATATCATAGACATCTCCGCGGGTCGCGCTCTTTGATGTAAAGCCTTCCTCAGAGAGAATGATATGGCGGACATTTCCGCCTGCATCGCGCATGATGTCCTTCTGGAAGTAATCCGTCAGGACGTTGAGGTTTTTAAAGTTTACCACCGGTGAATCTTCTGTATTGTTGACAGCGCCTGTCTGATCATCATCCCAGAACTCCGGCTCTGTCATCGGATGCGGATACGGATGGTAGGCAAGTCCCCACTCGATATTTCCCTCGTCACGGATATCGGCGTTGAAGCGGTCAATAAAATCCTTTGCGCCGTACATCAGGTTGGAATTTGCGCGCTTCCACTCATAGTCTGTGGAGAAGAAGACTCTCGCGTTCCGGCTCTGGCTCTTGATTGCCGTGTAGGCCACACGGAATACCTTTGAATAGAGCTTTGTATAGGAATCGATATCCATCGGACCGGTGTAGTTCCAGTTTAAGTTGTTGTTGATCTCATTTCCGACGATCCAGTTGCTGACACGGCCATAGTCATCGTGGGCACCGGAATAGCGCTCTGCCATAAAGGAGAGCAGCGCGCGTGTCGTCTCATATCCCTGCTCCGTGGAGACATTAAAACCGTAGTAGAAAGCTTCCTTTCTCTTCGCAAGCCCGGCTTCGTGAAGCTCCGGGTAGCTGTCGTTCCAGCCGTTTAAAAGGATCGCCGTCACAACGATTCCTTTTGCGGAGAACGCACTGATCATCTTATCATAATCCTTGATGAGATCACCGTTGAAGTTGTAGGTCTTTCCGTTGTATTTGTACTTTAAATTGCCGCCCACAAGCTGGTGATACGGGATATTGACCGTCGTGTGCTTTACACCCAGGTTCAGCGCGTCGCCGAGCATATCAAGCTGGATCAGAAGTCCTTTTTTGCTCATCGGCTCCGGGTAATCCTCGCGGAACTTTGCAACGTCGCCCGGATTCGTCACATAGATCGCATTGCTGATCGGTGTGTAGGTGCTGCCGGTCTTTAACGCAACCACAAATCTGGAATAGAGCATTGTATCTGTGGAATCACCGCTGTATTTTAAGGTGAATTTTAACTTGTCGGATTTGTTGCTCCATGCGATGTAGTCCGTTCTGGAACCTATCTCAGACTCATATGGGTGAAGCTCAAACAGATAGTAATATCCGTCATCCGGAGTCTCCCCCTCATTTAAAGCGCCGGTCGTAGCTGTTCCTGTGACGGAAATGCTGTTTCCGTTCTCTACCGAACAAGCCTTCAGCCATGCACTGTCATAAGCAAAGCTCGTGAAGCATCCCACTGCCGCGGTCATCAGAAGTCCCATAAGAAACGCCGCACCACTGCGGAATAATGTTCTTTTTTTCATGTCGTTTTCCCGCCTTTCTTTTTTGCCTAAACTATTTTATCATCTTGATTTTGATGATTCAATTACGATTCCCTTACGATTTTACGGCAATCTGCCGCCTTTTCGCCATCTTTGCGGCATCAAAACCACTGGAACCGACCGATTCTGATACGGAAATATTAGCACATTTTTCCGTCATGCTAAAGAACCGTCAGAACAAGTGCCGCCAGGTTTGCCGCGAAATGGAACACCACCGGCGCCTTCACTGTGTTTGTCTTTTCCATAAGAAATGCCAGGACCAGTCCCATGATAAAACTGTAGAATCCCTGCACTATATCCCAGTGAAATACACCAAAAAATGCTGCTGTGAGGAATGCTGCCGCCGGGGCGGATACAAGCTCCTTGCACCTTCCATAGAGAACGCCGCGAAAAAAATATTCCTCAAGAATCGGGGATGCTGCCAGAAGCACCACTGCCTCCAGGCAGAGATTTCCCGTAAACAACGTCTCATCCGCCAGAGATGCTCCAGTGACCTGGAGAGCTCTCACCACAAGTCCAAAAATCAGGGATAATCCCGCGCCGCCAAGCGCTGCCGCCGCCGCAATCTTTCCGCTCCAGTGTTCCTCACCCCGGAACACCTTGTCCTCTTTATAAAGGTGTACCAGCATCGGAACTGCGATGACTGCGCGGAACAAGGTATCCCATAAAATCACGTCGTCCCCGAAAATCGTTGTCTGCGCAAGCGGAAGTTCAATGATGCATGCTACCGCCAGACAGAATAATATTGGAAAAAGAATCCTCCGGATCCTGATCTTCACTTGCCTCTCTCCTTTCATGCCGCCGTATTGTGCTGCCGCAGACCGGCATCCAATACACACGCCAACACATCTTACCACATTTTGCGGTGGAATACAAATATCCGGGGCGGTATATATTATAAAAAGTAATTCCATGAGACATCTGCACATCTCTGGAACCACAAGAAAAGGATATCATTTCATGAAATTTCCATTTTTCTGTCTTTTAAAAGAATTCCCGCGCGATCATGACCAGTTTTTCGCAGGAAGCCGTCCAGCCGCACTTCTTCTGGCTCTCATTCTTCTCCCACTTTCATACGTTCTCGGGACTCTGGCTGCAGCCGTCATCGCGGCGGTCCCGGCATCCGCCGATGGAAACTGGGGACTCTCATTCCAGCAGGAAGGAAAGCCACCCATTGCCAACGCTACGGCCGATGAATTAAAACAGTATCATGCCTGGTATGCCGATCTTTCCGGCGAAAAGGTTCTTTATCTCACCTTCGATGCCGGATACGAGAACGGTAACACTCCGGCGATCCTTGATGCCCTGAAAAAGCATCACATTCCCGCCGCATTTTTTGTTGTCGGCAACTACCTTGAGACCAGTCCGGACCTCGTAAAGCGTATGGTCTCCGAAGGACATATCGTCGCAAACCATACATACCACCATCCGGATATGTCGAGGATCAGTGATCCGGAAAGCTTCGCAAAAGAGCTCACAGGTCTTGAAACACTCTATACTGAACTTACCGGGGAAACCATGAAAAAATACTACCGGCCGCCCCAGGGAAAGTACAGCAAGTCCAACCTTCAGATGGCAAAAGATCTCGGCTATCAGACCTTCTTCTGGAGTCTTGCCTATGTGGACTGGTATCAGGACAAACAGCCCACAAAGGAGGAAGCATTCAAAAAGCTTCTCGGACGTATCCATCCGGGTGCCATCGTGCTTCTGCACAGTACTTCCTCCACAAACGCGGCGATCCTCGATGAGTTGCTGACGAAGTGGGAGGAGATGGGATACCGGTTTGGAACGCTGGATGAACTTGTCCGGAAGGCTGCCGCCACACAATCATTTCAGCAGGTTTGAAATCCCCTGGTCTGCAGCGTTCACCCGCTTCATACAGCGAAAGCTGACATTTTCACACATACTAAAAGCACCTGCTGCCCTCTAAATCTATAGAGGACACAGCAGGTGTTTTTACCATATCTTATTCAGTTTCCGCTCCGACGCGGCATCCTGTCTTAATCCGGCTCCACGATCCGGTATCCGACACCGACCTCCGTAAAAATATAATGCGGCTCCGCCGGATTCTTCTCGATCTTTCTCCGGATATTCGCCATATTCACGCGAAGGATCCGGTTATCGTTCTTCATATTCGGTCCCCAGATCTCTTTGATGATATAGTCGTAAGTCATAACCTTTCCGGCATACTTTCCAAGAAGGCTCACGATCTTATATTCATTCTGGGTCAGCCCCGCATCCACACCGTCGATAAACACACGGTGCTTGTCATAATCGATCGTCAGACCACCTGCTTTAAAGACACCTGTCTGTCCACCCTGCTGGTTCGGGATTCCAGATCTTGTGTGACGGATCGCGGTGCGGATCCTTGCAAGAAGCTCGGAAGTACCAAAAGGTTTCGTGATATAATCGTCAGCCCCGAGATCCAGTGCCTCCACTTTATCCCTCTCATGGGTTCTCGCGGACACAACGATCACCGGCATTGAGGACCATTCCCGCACTCCCTGTAAGATCTTCATGCCGTCCATATCCGGGAGACCAAGATCCAGAATCACCACGTCCGGGCACTGGGAGGTCACCATGCTGTATGCCTCCGCGCCAGTCTGGGCTACGATCACATCGTAATTATTTGCCTCCAGCACGGTCTTGATAAAATTGCTGATCCTCTTGTCATCTTCCACCACCAGCACTCTGTCTTTAATCTCCATATTCCGTGTCCTCTCCTTTCGGCAGCCAGAACATGACTCTGGCTCCGCCCTCTTTTCTATTTTCTGCTTTCATAATTCCCTCGTGGGCTCTCACGATGGTCATACAGACGGAAAGTCCGATTCCCATATTCCGCTTGGAATCGCTCTCTTTTCCTTCCTCTGACTGAAAGCTTCCGTCAAACATTCTCGGAAGGACCGACTCCTTGATCCCGGCTCCGTTATCCTCGATGGAAAACTTCACACAGTCGCCGTCCTCCGTCACGATCAGCCAGATCTTTGTCATGCCGTCCGCATGGAGCACACAGTTTTCCAGAAGATTTACGATCACCTGCTCGATCAGGATCGCATCCATTGGGACAAGAAGGACATCGTCCGGGATCTTTGAGATCACCTCGATATCCGGGAACCGTTTCCGGAATTTCGTGACAGCACCGCTGATGACTTCCTCCACCAGCTCCTCTTCCTTATGGATCCTTGCTGTTCCATCCCCGATCCTCGTGATCGAGAGCAGATTTTCCACCATGCGGACCAGCCACTGTCCTTCGGACTTCATATCTTCCAGAAGTTCCAGAATATTTTCTTTTGAGAGTGCGTCATAGTTGTCGATGATTCCTGATGCGGATCCCACAATGGAAGTCAGCGGAGTACGGATATCGTGGGACACCGCCCGCAGAAGATTCGCCCGCATCTTCTCCCTCTCGACCTCCAGCCGCATCTGCTCCTGCTTTTTGATCTGGGTCGTCAGGGCGCTGACGCTGCAGGCTACAGCGAGCATGGCAACAAATGTCAGCGGATAGCCCGTGATCGCAAAGTTGAATTTAAAATACGGGAATGTAAACACGTAGTTGACACCAAACACCGCGATGATGGATGCTACGATCCCGTAGACATAGCCGTCCGTAAATCTGGAAACAAACAATACCGCCAATACGAACAGCAGCGGGACATGCGTATCCGACTCTGAGATCCGCTGGACAAGAAAACAAAATGCCGTCGCGATCCCCAGGATTCCAAACGCGATCCCGCTGTTTTTTAACACCGACTTCAGGGTTATTTGCATATCGGAAACCTCCGGTTTTTTATCATAAACTCACGAACCCTATGCCCGCGCGCTCCATTGCCCGCTGTTTCAAAGCTGTCCGCGCGTTCATAGTCCAAAGAAAAACAAATGGCACCTGCAGTGCCGCTTGTTTTTCCTTTGGACTATTATATCATAGATTCCGCTAAAATCGTGTTAAGATTGCAGATAATTTTCCAGGAAGCCATCCGTTTTTATCTCATTCGATAAGACTCCACCTCATTTAAGTGGCGAGTAATCGCAAATTTGTCTCAGTGGTAGTCAGGTCTCCAACTTATCGATATAAAGAATATCCGAATTTCACTTTCCGGTAGATCTTCTGCGCGATCATGACCGGAATATAGCCTGTGATCACGATGGTCGGAATACCACCTACGATTGCGACAAGGATGATGAAAAGGATTGAAAATAAATTAGCCATGATAATTAACCTCCATTCAGGCAGCACCATTTTTTCCTCTGCCTCCAAATTGACCCATATATACCATAAAAAATTTATCCCCGCTACCTTTTTCCCCGCTTTTTAGCCGTGGCTTAATCGCTCGTTTTCTCTCCTTAACGCAAATTTTACAAATAGTATGTACAATATATTTCGTCCGGATTTTTGTAACAAAACAGAGCTGCTGGCCAAACTTCGGCCTTACAGCTCTGTTTATGTTTTGCGCAGAAATCTCTGTCCCCGCGTGCTTATTTACTTCTCAAGCACCTTGTCCGCATGGTCAAGTGCTTCCTCAATATTCCTGCAGAAATTTTCTCTTCCCACGAGATCCACGAATCCGGCTTTCTCCATCGCGCGCATCGGCTGCTCGTTGACATGGGACAGGATCAGGGTGACTCCGTTCTTTTTGCAGCGCTCATAGAGGGCTGTCATGGAGTTCATCGCTGTGCTGTCCGCCGCCGGAACCGCCCGCATACGAAGGATCAGACACCTTGTGACTTCGTTCACTTCGATCTGGTTGATGCGGTCAGCCGCGCCGAAGAATAACGGTCCTGTGAGCTCGTATACCGCAAGCTCCATCGGGATCTGGCGAAGCTTGGCCGGGCTGATCTCCTCGGCTGCTGCCTTTAACTGTGCCTCTTCCACGGACATCGTCCTCTTCGCTCCCCTGGAAGCTTCCTCCGCTTCACGCTGCTGCTCCTCAACCTCTTCCACATGGAGCCAGCTTCTGACTCCCATCTCGTCGCTCATACGCTTCATGAACAGCAGACAGGAGAGTACCATGCCCACCTCAATCGCTACAACAAGGTCGAAGACAACGGTTAAGAAGAATGTAATGACAAGTACCGCGATATCGCTCTTCGGAGCTGTCTTTGCGAGTCTTGCAAAGGTTCTCCACTGGCACATATTGTAAGCCACCATGAAGAGGATCGCCGCAATCGTCGGCATTGGGATCCAGCTTGCGTACGGCATCAGGATCACAAGGATCAGAAGCAGAACACCTGCGTGGACCATACCTGCCACCGGAGTGCGTCCGCCGTTTTTAATGTTTGCGGCTGTACGGGCGATGGCGCCTGTCGCCGGGATTCCGCCAAATAAAGCAGAAACAATATTTCCTGCGCCCTGCGCAACCAGCTCTGTGTTGGAACGGTGCTTTCCGCCGATCATGCCGTCCGCGACAACACAGGAAAGCAGGGACTCAATGGCTGCCAGAATCGCGATCGTAAAGGCGTCGGATAAGGATCCCTGAATCACGTCATAGCTGAACGCCGGCATATGGAAAGCCGGAAGCGCATTGCTGACACTGTAGAGATCTCCGATGGTGTTGACCTGTAACGGAAGGAATTTCACCATCACGATACCAACGAGAACCGCCACTAAGGATCCCGGGATCTTCTCCGTGATCTTCGGCATTACGATGAGGATCGCCAGGCAGACGAGACCTACGATCACCGCATGGGTGTTCATGGTTCCGAAGCCTGCGGCAAAAGCCCTTAACTTCTGCATGGTCTCGATAGTCTCCATACCTGCCGGATATGTGACACCAAAGAAATCTTTTAACTGTCCGATCACAATGGTCACCGCAATACCGGAGGTGAATCCGGTGGTGATCGTAAACGGGATAAATTTAATCAGGGAACCAAGCTGGCAGAATCCCATGATAACAAGGATGATACCTGCCATAATCGTTGCGACTGCCAGACCTTCCACGCCGCTTCTCGCCACGATGCCGGCTACGATCGTAGCGAAGGCTGCTGTCGGACCTGCGATCTGTACCTGGCTGCCGCCTAAGAATGAGATCACGAAGCCTGCCGCGATGGCCGTGTAGATTCCCTGCTCCGGACCCACGCCGGATGCCAGTGCCAGCGCGATGGATAATGGCAGGGCGATGATCGCCACGATGATACCCGCTACGACGTCAGACATCAGCTGGGCACCGGAATACTTCTTCAATGTTGTAAACAACATTGGACGTATTTTTTCCATACTCACTATTCTCCTTTTTCTTCTCATATGTGTTTCAAGTATCTGTCGGTCCATAAAAAGGCCACGAATTCCTATTATACAGGAAAATATGAGCCTGTCCAGTTTTTTCGAGATTTTAGCAGATTTCGTTATATATTTAACACAGGGTAGCCAAAACTCCCACGAAATTATTTTTTCATCACACTCTGTACATGAAGAACGTTCTCCGACACGGTAAATTTCACCTCAAATCCAGCAAATTCCATGCCGTAGACCCGGCCGGGGTCTTCCTGATAAGACGGGCGTGGATCCTGAGCTAAGACCAGACGGAGGGGATCCCGCTTTTCTTCCGGAAGGAGCTTTAAGAATTCCTCCGGGATCTCCACCGTGAGCTCATATTCCTTCGTCCGGTCCGTGAATCCGCCCCTCGCCTCCGGGTGGCTGTCCGCGAAGGGAACGTAGGGCTTGATGTCAAAGACAGGAGTCCCATCCATCATGTCCGCCCCCGTGACAACTACGACAGGAGCGCCGTTTTCCAGCTGCTCCACTCGTTTCAGTTTCACGACTGACAAGCCCAACGGATTCGGGCGAAACGGCGATCTCGTGGCAAATACTCCGACCCGTGTGTTTCCACCGAGTCTCGGCGGACGGACCGTTGCGGACCAGTTTCCCGGCTTTCTCACGTTTTCCGAGAATTCCCAGATCAGCCAGAGATGGGAGAACTCCTCGATCCCCCGTACTGCCTCCGGGCTGGAAAATTCCGGTTCAAAGACGATCCGGGCTTCCAGATCCCCGGTCAGTCCGCTCTGCCTGGGAATCCCGAATTTTGTCGGAAAGTCCGTATGGATATACGCCACCGGGCGGATCATATGGTCCGTGTTCCGATTTTCTCTATTTTTTGCTGCCATACTTTTCTCCCCTCATCTCTTCTTTTTTCCACTCGCTTCGCTGCTCATAAAGCAGACCGGCACTGTGAACCGTAACCACTCTCCCCGGGATCGGCTTTTGCCGTCTCATGACGGCTCCTTCAGCCGTCTATCTCTCCCAGCCACTTCTTCAGATCCGCCATCATCTTCTTCGCATCCATCACGCCGATCTGATATGTCTTTTCGATCTCCTCCGCACTCTTGCAGATCCTCGGGATCGTGAGAGGAACGCTCGGACGGATCACGAAAACTTCCCCCTCTTGTTCCAGCTTTTCGATATTCCGGATACTCCTGTTGTATTCGACCGCCCGATTCTTTAACGCTTCGGCAAACTTTGGATATTTATGATACACAAGATCCGCCATCCAGGTATTCTCAGGTTTCTTCCGGTACTCAAGATCTCTCGTGAGGACTACCACGTTTCGTCTAAATCCCAGCTTCCGAAACGCTTCCACCGGAACGCTGTCGGTGCAACCGCCGTCAAGAAGCTTTCTGCCGTCAAGCTCCACAAACTTTGACACATACGGGAGTGACGCTGACGCGCGGATATAGTCAATATCGCGCTTCATGTCATGGAGCTTCGCGTATACCGGCTTTCCTTTTTCCACATCACTGCAGACCACGTAAAAATCGGTGCGTTCCTTATTCCGGTCAAAGGCATCATAGTCATAAAGGTCCAGAACTTCCGGAAGTTCATGGTAACAGAAATCTGTATCCACGATATTTCCTGTTCGGATCAGGTTTTCAGCGCTCATAAACCGCTTGTCTGCACAGTATTTTTTATAATACCGGATGCTCCTCCCCTTCTGTCCCGAAAGGAAACTGCACCCATGGACGGCACCCGCTGAAACGCCGATCACCCCGTCAAAGGTGAGTCCTTCATCCAGAAATACGTCGAGGACTCCGGCCGTATAGATACCGCGCATGCCGCCGCCTTCCAGCACGAGCCCCGTTCTGTTCTCATTTATCTTTGTACTTCCGCTCTCCGGAAGTTTTTCTGTCTTCTGATCCATCTTAAAGTTCCTTCTTTCCTGCTCATTATGACATATCTTTCCTGATTTTTCCTCTGAAAGACGTGTCGAATAGCTATTTTACAACGGAAGCGGCTTCCCGTCAAGAAAGCCGCTTTCGTTTAATAGCACTTTAATCCACCAGTTTCTCCAGCTCGCTCACGTACTCCGTCTTGTCGCTGGTCGCATGACCGGCCTTTGCGGCGTAGAGAGAGACAGCCGTCTGGGCTTTCTTCACCGGCTGCATCGTCCCGGCACCCGCCACGCAGCCGCCTGGGCATGCCATTCCTTCCAGCAGGTATCCGTTGTACTTTCCGGCTTTTGCGAGCTGTAAGAGCTTCTTGCACTCCTTTAAGCCCTCAGCGTTCGCCACCTTAATCTCTTTATCCGGGTACTTTCCGGCGATCACATCCACCACGGATTTCGCGACGCCTCCGGCAACCGCGAAGTTTCTTCCGTCTCTGGAGGCCGCATTGATTCCGCCCTCATCCTCAGCGATATTCTCGATATCTACATGTCTTGCGTCAAAGATTCCAGCCATCTCCTCGAAGGTCAGGACGAAATCCACCTCACTTCGCACGGTTTTTCTCATCGCTTCCAGTTTTTTCGCCGCACACGGTCCGATAAAGACGACCTTCGCTTTCTCATGCTGTTTCTTGATGAGCCTTGCAGTCAGGGTCATCGGTGTCAGCGCCATGGAAATGCAGTTTGCGTGGTCCGGAAACAGTTTTTTTGCCATCATAGACCAGGCCGGACAGCAGGAGGTCGCCATAAACGGCAGCTGTTCCGGAACTTCCTTTATGAAATCCTCCGCCTCCTGCACCGCGCAGAGGTCCGCGCCGATGGCAACCTCAAAGACATCCGCAAAGCCCAGAACTTTCATTGCAGCCCGCAGCTTTCCGGGTGTGACCTTCGGACCAAACTGGCCCACAAAGGCCGGTGCCACAGCGGCGTACACTCGCTCGCCGCTCTGGATCGCGCGGATGACCTGAAAGATCTGGGACTTATCCGCGATGGCCCCAAACGGGCAGTTTACGAGACACTGTCCACAGGAAACGCACTTGTCATAGTCGATATCCGCCCTTCCGTTCTCATCTGAATGGATGGCATCCATTCCGCAGGCCGCAGCACACGGGCGCTCCTGGATGATGATGGCATGGTAAGCGCAGACATTCGCGCACTGCCCGCAGCGGATGCACTGATCCGGGTCGATCTTCGACCTTCCGTTTGTGCGGTCAAGTTTTACTGCGTCCTTTGGGCAGACCTCCACGCAGGGGTGTGCGAGACATCCCTGACAGCCATCCGTCACATAGACCCTCTTTTCCGGACATGCGTTGCAGGCAAACTTGATCACGTTGATCAGCGGCGGCGTGTAATATGTCTCTGGTTTGTCCGCCTCCTCGATTCCCTGAGATACCGGCGCCGGATCAGATGCCCCGCGGTACGGAAGTCCCATAGCAAGGCGAAGCCGTTCACTGACGATCGCGCGCTCTAAAAATACGTCATTTCTGAAATTTCCGACTTCTCCCGGAACGATCTTATATGGAAGTTCCTCGATCCGTTTATCCACCGGCCATTCCGTGTGATATGCCATTCTTGCCACTTCCCGGAAGATCCGGTGCCGGATCTCCTGGATTCTTGTCTCGACACCTCTCATAAGTATTCCTCCAATCATGATCATCTGCATGGTCATCCTGTGTTACATCACCGGTTCCATGCTATGTTCCCCATACATTTCCATTTCATGTGCCTCTGATCATATTTTACTCTTGTTAAAAAGATAACACTTATTGAAGGTCCATTCAAGCCCTAATTTCTTTTCGATCCATGAATTTTTCTGCATCCTGCACTTTTTTTCATAAACTTCCGCTGTCATATTTTTTTAATGCGTCTTTTTGTGTGATAGGGAATTCGTCAGCTTTTTCTATTTTGCAAAAAAACAAACTATTTGCATTTTATTTTATCTCATTTTATAATAAAATCAGTTTTATCACTGAAAGGAGATTTTTCCATGGCATTCAAAGAAGTTGATATCAAAAGTCTGAATTTTAATCCCTTCACAAAGATCGGTTCCGAGTGGATGCTCATCACCG
>ERZ1026901.550-NODE-550-length-28994-cov-6.739659_pt1 | contig 28994 bp, 20 predicted proteins | sample MGYA00380179_ERZ1026901 | MGnify/ENA primary metagenome ERZ1026901 (study PRJEB33269, sample SAMEA4719815) | human gut metagenome | biome: human-associated habitat; feature: organic feature; material: feces | place: Cameroon | collected 2013-10 ... | reverse complement strand
GCGGCGAATATCCATAACCGCTGGTGAAGAGAGCGAAGCGAACGTAACCTGCGGTCAGAAAGCTATAGAATAATACGTCCTCGAAGAGGGCGAACACAAGCGAGCCTTTTACCAAAGCCCCATATGTTCGCCCTCTTCGAGGACGATATTTCTCCATCCATGTGAACCGCAGGCTTCGCAGCCTTCGGCTGCTCAACCAGCGGTTATGGATATTCGCCGCCTTCGGCGACGCTCTGGCAAGCGACAAAGTCGAGCGCGGCGACGCTTGCTTCTGCGCCTACGGCTACGCTGTTTTCTTAAACGTATGTCTCAAGAAACTTGATATTGCCGTCAACCTTAAGGGTCTCGGTTGTGGCAGGTACGAGCACGCTCTCTCCAGCTTGGAGTGTGAACTCGTTGCCTTCGTTGTCGGTGATGGTGGCGTTGCCCTTCAGACCAATGAGAATGACGAAGCTGTCGAGCTCAGAATAGTCGAGCGTCATCGGCTCGTCGAGGTCGTAGACAGCTGTGCAGAAGTAAGGACACTGCACGAGCGACACGCCCTGGTTCTTGACCGGTGTGTAGTCGGTGCGGTAGTTGCTCTCAACGTTATAGTTGATACACTCTGCTGCCTCTTTGGTGTGGAGCTGACGATAGTTGCCGTCCTTGTCCTTACGCTTAAAGTCGTAGATGCGGTAGGTCACGTCGCTTGTCTGCTGAATTTCAGCGAGGAAGCATCCTGTGCCGATGGCGTGAATGCGTCCTGCGGGGAGGAAGAAGCAGTCGCCTTCCTTAACCTCGTAACGGTCGATAGCGTCGACAATGGTGTCGTTCTCCACCATCTGGGCATACTCCTTAGGAGTGATCTTCTTCTTCAGACCGCAGAGCAGCGTGGCATCCTTGTCCGAGTCCATGAGGTACCACATCTCTGTCTTGCCACGTTCTTTTCCCTGCTTCTTTGCTATCTCGTCGGTGGGGTGTACCTGGATAGAGAGGTCCTGACGTGCGTCGATAAACTTGATGAGGAGGGGGAACTCATCGCCGAAGCGTTTGTAGTTGTCTTCGCCCACGAGCTTGCCTTTCAGTTCAGCCACAACCTCGTTGAGCTTCTTGCCGGCATAGGGGCCGTCGCTAACGATGGTCTCGTTGTTTTTCACTCCAGAAATCTCCCAGCTCTCGCCGACGTTCTCTTGTTTAACGTCAAGATTCTTGAACGGGATAATCTTCTCGCCGCCCCACAGTGTTGATTTGAGCAGCGCATTAAATTTTAATGGCTTCATGTTGTTTCAAATGTTAAAATTTTAATGTTAAATTGATTGCTTTCGTTTATTGTGATATTTTTTCTGTGTCTGTTTTACGACTCCTTCCAGAACTCGGGCGTGAAGATCACCAGCACGGTGAAAATCTCAAGACGTCCGATGAGCATAAGGATGGTGCATATCCACTTGGCGTAGTCGGGCAGTATGCTCCATGACATGGTTGGTCCAATCTCCAGACCCAGCGTAGGGCCCACGTTGCCAAGGCAGCTCAGCGTGATGGTTATAGAGTTGGTCGAGTCGATGCCTGCCGCAATCATGGTGAAGGAGCAGACAAGGCTCAAGATGAGGTAGACCGTGAGGAAGGAGAGGAGCGTGAGGCGCTTGTCGGTGGGCACGTTCACGCCGTCAATGCGCATGGGCAGCACGGCGTTGGGGTGCAGCATCTTCTTGACCTCGTTCTTTATTGTCTTGAGCAGCATGACGCCACGGATACATTTCAGACCGCCGCTTGTAGAGCCGGAGCAGGCACCGAAGAACATGCAGACAGCCAGCGCCACCCAGGTGACGTGTGGCCATTTGCCAGCATCGTCGTTGATGAGACCTGTTGTGGTGATGAACGACACAACATGGAAGACGGCGCTGCGGATGGCATGCTCCAACGGGTAACTGTTGCGCCACATCAGTTCGAAGGCGATGAACGCCGAGATGCCTGCCACCATCCAGAAATAGAACTTAAACTCGGCGCTGCCAAACAGCATCTTCACGCTGCGGCGCGACACCGAGGCATAGAGCAACGTGAAGTTGGTGCCCGACACGAAGCAGAAGAACATGATGACATATTGCACCTCTGGGGTGAAGAGCACCAGCGAACTCTTAGTTGCGAAGCCTCCCGTGGCTGCTGTGACCATGGCATAGTTGACGCTGTCGAACACGTCCATGCCCACGGCGCAGAGGCAGCTGAAGCAGAGAAACGTGATGACGAAATAAACCACCCAGATCCATTTTGAGTTGGTAGAGAGACGTGGGTGCAGCTTGGTCTTTATCGGTCCCGTGGCTTCCGCCGCAAACACCTTCACCGAGCCGCCAACGAGCGATGGCAGCAGGGTAATGGTGAAGAACACTATTCCCAAACCGCCGATCCATTGTGTGAGCGAGCGCCAGAACAGCAGACCGTGCGGATAGTTGTCGATGTTGTCTATTATGGATGCTCCTGTGGTTGTGAAGCCCGACATCGTTTCAAAGAAAGCGTCGGTCACGTCGGGGATGTAGCCGCTTATGAGGAACGGCAACATGCCGAACAGGCTGAAGATGACCCATGTGAGCGTCACCACCATGTAGGCATCGCGTCGCGAGAGGGTGTTGTCGCTGTCGTGGGCAAGCAAGCGGAGCAGCAGTCCGCACACGCCTGTCACGCCCACCGACACGGCAAACGCCTCGCGGTCGCTCTCGCCGTAACCTATCGACACGCCAAGACACACCAGCAGCAACGCCATCTCGATAAAGAGCAGCGAGCCGACAATCTTGTATATGATTTTTAAGTTTATCATCGTTTTCGTGTTTCACACGTCAGAGACATGCGAACGTTTTTTATATAAACATCTTCTCGACCTTCTTCATGTTGATGTCATGACAGAACACCATCACCGAGTCGCCGGCCTCAATGACCGTGTTACCCGACACCAACATTCCCGTGCCGTTGCGCACCAGACCGCCGATGGTCATGCCCTTCGGCAGACCGAGGTCGCGCACCGCCTTTTTCGTGATCTTGGAGCCCTCTTGCGGGATAAACTCTGCCACATCGGCGTTGGCATTCATCAGGAACCTCACGTTCATGACGTTGGCGTCGAGCATCATCTGGTAGATGTGGCTGGCGGCGATGACCTTCTTGTTGATGATGGTGCCGATGTCCAGACTCTCTGCCATGCTCACATAGTCGATGTTCTCCACCGCCGCCACGGTCTTGCGCACACCCATGCGCTTGGCTGTGAGACAAGCCAGGATATTGGTCTCGGCGTTGCCTGTGAGCGCCACAAACGCCTGTGTGTTCTTTATTCCCTCGTCGACGAGGAGCGGAATGTCGCGTCCGTCGCCGTTGATGACGAGCACGCGCGAGTTGTCTATGATGTCGTTCAGGCGGTTGCACCGTGCCTCGTCGGTCTCGATGATCTTCACGTCCATATATTCGGGCATGGTCTTCACCGCTCTCACCGCCGTTGCTCCGCCACCCATGATCATGACGTTCTTGACGTCAACATAATGTTCCTTGCCCACAATCTTGCGGATGTAAGGGATATATTGTTTTGTCGTCATGAAATAGGCGAGGTCATAGAGCTGCAGCGAGTCGTTACCGCCCGGTATGATGGTGTCGGTTCCGCGTTTTATGGCCACCACATGATAGGGGTCGTCGGGTCCGCAGAGGTCCTTAAGTGGTTGGTTCAAGATCTCGCAACCTTCGCGCAGCTTGATGCCGAGCATCACGAGCGCTCCGTTGTGAACGTCCCACCGCTGCCGCACCCACGACATCTTAAGACCGTTGTTTATGTCTTTACCGGCCAGAAGCTCAGGGTAGATGAGCGAACTGATGCCGAGACGTGCGAAAAACTCTTGCTGTTCGGGTTCAATATATTCGGCGTTGTCAATCTTTGCGACCGTCTTCTTTGCTCCCAGAGCCTTGGCCAGCACACAGGCTGTCATGTTAAGGCTCTCATCGGGTGTGACGGCAATGAACAGGTCTGCCGTTGCCGCTCCTGCCTCGCGTAGAGCCTTTACGCTTGTCGGTGAGGCGAGCATGGTGAGCAGGTCTGCGTCGGTTCCGATGTTGTTGAGACGTTCCTCATCGGTGTCGATGAGCGTGATGTCTTCATTTGCGCGTGCCAGCAGTTTGGCAAGGTGCGTGCCTATGGCGTATGCGCCAGCAATGACTATCTGCATTTATGATTTTTGAATTATGATTTTTGAATTTTGAATTGGTGCGGCTTTTCCGCAATTTTGATTTTTCGATTTTTGAATTTCGATTTTCGAATTATGATTTTGGATTTTTCGATTTTTGAATTATGATTTTTGAATTATGATTTTTGATTTTTCGATTTTCGAATTATGAATAAACCTTTTTTAGATTGATGAGTTTTCCTATTCAAATTGGTTAATTCAAAATTGGATAATTCAACATTGCGGCAGAGCCGCAACAATTCAAAATTCAAAATTCAAAACTCAAAATTGCGCAGCATGCGCAATAATTCAAAACTCAAAATTCAAAACTCAAAACTCCCTTAATGCTCTTCTCGTCCAGCCCCACAATCTCTCTGAGCTGTGCCACGGTGCCGTGTTCAACGAAGTTGTCGGGCAGGCCAAGGCGCTTGATGTCGGGATGGTAGCCGTTGTCGTTCATCCATTCGAGCACAGCGGAGCCGAAGCCGCCGGCCTTGATGCCGTCCTCAATGGTCACGATGTGAGAGAAATGGGTGGCAACCTCGCTGAGCAGAAGGTCGTCGAGCGGTTTGGCGAAACGCATGTCGTAATGGGCAACGCCCATGGCCTTGCCTTCAGCCTGCAGCTCATCGATGTAACGCTCCACGTCGGCACCGATGGGGCCAAACGTGAGCACCGCCAGCTGAGAACCCTCACGCAGCCGGCGGCCGCGACCCACCTCGATGGCTTCGAGCGGACAACGCCAGTCGACCACGCTGCCGCGACCACGCGGGTAACGTATGACGAACGTTCCGTTGCCAGGCAGCTGTGCCGTGTACATCATGCGACGCAGCTCTCTCTCGTCCATCGGAGAGGCTATGGTTATGTTGGGCACGGGGCGCAGGGCTGCAATGTCGAACGCTCCATGGTGTGTGGGGCCGTCTTCGCCAACCAGACCGGCGCGGTCCAGACACAGCACCATGGGGAGGTTGAGCAGGGCGGCATCGTGTATGATGTTGTCGTAAGCCCGCTGTGCGAACGCGCTGTAAATGTTGCAGAAGGGCTGCAGACCGTCTTTCGCCATGCCGCAAGAGAAGGTCACGGCGTGGCCCTCGGCAATGCCCACATCGAACACGCGGTCAGGCATGGCCTTCATCATGATGTTCATGGAACAGCCTGTAGGCATGGCTGGTGTCACGCCCACAATGCGCGGGTTGCTCTGTGCCAGCTCGAGCAGCGTCTCTCCGAACACGTCTTGAAACCTCGGGGGCAGCATTGAGGTGTCGGTCTTTATGCGCTCGCCCGTTTCGGGGTCAAACTTGCCCGGTGCGTGCCACACCGTTGCCTCTTCCTCGGCGGGCTTGTAGCCCTTGCCTTTGACGGTGTGCAGGTGCAGCAGCTTGGGTCCGCGCATGTTCTTGAGCTGTCGCAAGATGCGCACAACATCTTTCACGTTGTTGCCGTTGAAGGGGCCGAAATAGCGTATGTTCATGCCCTCAAAGATGTTCTGCTGATGGCTGAGCACCGACTTGAGCGCGTTGTTGAGACGTATCAGACCCTTGCGGCGGTCGTCGTTGAGATAACCCTTCGAGTGTAGCCATTGTGAGGCCTTGAAGCGTATCTTGTTGTACGTCTCGTTGGTGTCGAGGTTAAGCAGATACTTCTCCATGCCTCCCACGGCGCGGTCAATGCTCATGTCGTTGTCGTTGAGGATGATGAGCAGGTCGTTGGGCGATGACGACACGTTGTTGATGCCTTCAAACGCCAGTCCGCCGCTCATCGCGCCGTCGCCGATGACAGCCACCACATGGCGGTCGTCATGTCCCGTCTTCTTGGCTGCCACAGCCATGCCGAGGGCTGCCGAGACCGAGTTGGAGGCATGTCCACATGCGAACGTGTCATACTCGCTTTCCTCTGGGCTCGGGAACGGCTTTATGCCGTGCAGCTTGCGGTTGGTGCAGAAGCTGTCGCGTCGTCCCGTGAGGATCTTGTGGCCATAGGCCTGATGCCCCACGTCCCACACTTTGCGGTCGTAGGGGGTGTTGAAGACATAATGCAAGGCCACGGTCAGCTCCACCACGCCTAACGATGAGGCAAGGTGTCCGGGGTTCTCTGACAGCTCCTCAACGATGTCTTCACGCAGTTCATGGCACAGCTCCGGCAGCTGGTCCACAGACAATTTGCGCAACTCGTCGGGATATTGTATCTTGTTTAACAGTTCTAAATTCTTAGTGTCCATCAATTCTTCTATGAATCAAACATAACAGATGCCGCAACAGGCGTTAGGCATCAATCATTTCTGCAAAGGTAATAAAATAAAATGTGTATTTATACAAAAGGCATCAAATTTGTTTTGTATTGTCTTTTAATTGTGCTAACTTTGCACAGCAACGCCCGATTTCTGCCTTTCTTACACCTATATAATAAAGGAAACGGGGTGTTATGAGACAAACCGTGGCGTTTTAACGATGAAACCATGGCGTTTTAAGAGATAAACCGTGGCGTTGTGAAAGAATGAATAACCAAAAAACAGTGAAATAAAACAATGAACAACTACAAGACTCTGGCACTTGCCCTTTGCCTCATGGCCTCGGGTGGTGTCATGGCGCAGAACAGCGCCGGCGGCATCTCACCGGAGATGCTCACACAAATAGAGAAAGCACAAGGCTCAGCCAAGGTGAACAAGGCGCTGTTTAACGCTATCGCGTCAAACAAGATCGATGACCTGGCGAAAAACTTTGCTAACCTCGGACCCATCGACAACCACTTCAGCGTGGAGACACCCAAGCAGAGCATTCACGACCAGAAGAGCTCTGGACGCTGCTGGATGTTCTCGGGCCTTAACGTGCTGCGCTCCAACTTTGCCAAGGAGCATGCCGACACGCTGGCTGTGGAATATTCGCACGACTATCTGTTCTTCTATGACCAGCTTGAGAAAGCCAACCTCATGTTGCAGGGTGTGGTGGACACAGCCAAGAAGCCCATCGACGACGAGCGCGTGCAGTTCTTCTTCAAGAGTCCGCTCAACGACGGCGGTACGTTCTGTGGTGTGAGCGACCTCGCTTACAAGTATGGCCTTGTGCCCAAGAGCGTGCAGCTCGAGACCTATTCGGCAGAGAACACGAGTCGCATGTCGCGCCTGATCTCTTCAAAGCTCCGCGAGTTTGGTCTGGAGCTGCGTAAGATGGTGGCCGACGGCAAGAAGGCTGCTGCCATAAAGGAGCGCAAGACACAGATGCTCGCTACCGTTTACCACATGTTGGCGCTCACCTTGGGAGAGCCCGTGAAGCAGTTTAGCTATGCGTTCCAGAACAAGGACGGCAAGACCGTGGGCGAGGCAAAGACCTACACCCCGAAGGAGTTTTACGATGCTACCGTTGGCCACAAGCTCAACGGCACTTTCATCATGGTCATGAACGACCCGCGCCGTCCCTACCACAAGACCTACGAGGTGGAATATGACCGCCACACCTATGACGGCACCAACTGGAAATATCTGAACCTGCCCATGAACGAGATTGCAAAGCTCGCCATCGCTTCGCTGAAGGACGGACGCAAGATGTACAGCTCCTATGATGTGGGCAAGCAGCTTGACCGTCAGCGTGGTTATCTTGCCCTCGACAACTTCGACTATGAGTCGCTCTTCTCGACAACCTTCGGCATGAACAAGGCTGACCGCATCGCTACCTTCGACAGCGGCTCCACACATGCCATGACGCTCACCGCTGTGGACCTCGACAAGGACGGCAACCCGCTGAAATGGAAGGTGGAGAACAGCTGGGGCGCAAGCAACGGCGTCGGCGGCTGCTTCATCATGACAAACGACTGGTTTAACGAGTATATGTTCCGCCTTGTGGTGAACAACGAGTATGTGCCGGCAGAGCTGCTCAAGGAGTATGAGCAGAAGCCGCTTATGGTCATGCCTGAGGATCCTCTCTTTGGCGAGGACATGTAACACGAAGCTTTTTTAAGACATCAACAACATGGAGGACGGTCTGCCGCATTGGGGTGTGGCCGTCCTCTTTTCGATTAACAGACAACAATGGATAACAAAACGAACATTCCTTACAAGATGATAGCCCTCGACCTCGACGGCACTCTTACAAATCATGAAAAGGTGGTGACGCCAAAGACGCGTGAGGCTCTGCTCAGAGCACAGGAGCGCGGGGCTGTCATTGTGCTGGCATCGGGACGGCCGACCTACGGCATTGAACCCGTGGCAGAATGTCTGGAACTGGAGAGTAGGGGAGGATACATTCTTTCTTATAACGGAGGAAAGATTGTTGACTGCAAGACGCGTGAGGAACTTTACTCGAAGTTTCTTCCTGCCGATGTCATTCCGGTGCTCTATAGCTACGCACGCAGCCACGGCTATGCCCTGCTCGGATATGTGGGCAACGAGATCGTGACGGAGATGCCTTTTGACGAGTATGTGCAGGAGGAGTCGCGCATAAACAAGATGCCTGTGCGACGTGTGGAGAACCTGCTCGTTAACCTTGAGGCCCATCCTACCAAACTGCTGATGACGGGTGACCCGGCAAAGATGATTGTGGCTGAGGAGGAGCTGTCGCGTCTTGTGGGCAACCGCATGGATGTGTTTCGCTCAGCACCGTTTTTCATCGAACTGGTTCCGCAGGGTATAGACAAGGCTCAGTCGTTGCTCCGCTTGCTTGGCAAGCTCAACCTCTCGCAGCAGGACCTCATGGCCTTCGGCGATGGCTACAACGACCTGTCCATGCTCAAGCTTGCTGCCATGGGTGTGGCGATGGAGAACGCTGCTCCCGAGGTGCGTGCCGAGGCCGACTGGGTGACGCTCTCCAACGAGAACGATGGCGTGGCTCACGCCCTTGAGCAGTGGAACATGCTCTAAGAACAAGAACTTTACAAAAGAAAGACACGTCCTAAAGAAAGAGCGACAAGTTTTAAAGAAATAGGGACAATGCTTAGATAGCGGCTTTAGGCCTCTCATTTAAAGCATTGTCCCTATTGTCTCTATTGTCTTTTAAAACAACTTGTCTTTTAAAACAGCTCGATAGTCTCTAAACATTTTCATTGTCTTAAAAACACCTTCTTTAGAAAATCTAATTGTCGTCTTGGTCTTCAGCCGGTGGAGCAAGGGCGGCAACCTCGTCAATGTCGATGAGCTGCGGTAGCGGGTTCTTGTCGCTCTGCTTGGCTCCGAGCTTTTGGAGCTTGGCACAGGTCTGCAGGATGCTTTGGCCGCTGGGCTGAAGCTTGCGCTCGGCATCGTCGTAGGCTGTTGTGGCTGTCTTTAGCGCCTTGCCTATGGCGGCGTATTTTTTCATGAATTGTCCCACGCGGTCAAGCATCTCGTTTGCCAGACGGTAGACCTGCTCGTGGTTCTCGGCCTGGCGTATCTGGGTCCATGTGAGTGAGATGATGCGCAGGGCAGCGAAGAGCGTCTGCTCATCGGCAATGAACACGTTCTGTTCCATGGCCTTGCGCCACAGGTCGGGTTGGGCGTTGAGGGCTGTCCAGAGAGCGCCTGTGTGGGGGACGAACATGATGACGTAGTCCATGCGCACCTTGGGTGGCTGGACGTATGCCGAATAGTCTTTTGTCGAGAGCTCTTTGACGTGCTTCTGCAAGCTGTCGATGTGGGTCTTGAGGAACCGCTGGCGGTCGGCCTCGTTGTCGGCGTTGGCATAGTCGAGGAAGGCGGTGAGCGACACCTTCGAGTCGATGATCACCTCGCGTCGCTGGTCGAGATGCAGGATGACGTCGGGGCGCAGCGTTGCGCCATCGTCGGTATGCACCGTGTTGCCCTGCGCGTCGCGTATGACGGCCTGGGTGTCGTAGTGGATGCCGCGCACCAGACCCTGTGAGGTGAGCAACTCGTCGAGCACAGCCTCGCCCCAGTCGCCTTGCACCTTGCTGCCATGTTTCAGGGCGTTGGCAAGCTCCTCGGCACTCTTCTTGGCTGCCATGGCCTGTTGCATGCTTCGTTCAATGTTGTCTTTGAGCACGCTGCTCATCTCCGTCTGTTTGAGCGTGGTGTCGGCCATGGTCTGCTTCATCTTGTCAATGGTCTCGCGCAGAGGGTTGACAATCTGTCCGAGCTGCTGGTTGCTTGAGTCGGCAAACTCTTTCTGACGGTCTTTCAGCATGTCGGCAGTGGCGTTCTTCATCTGCTCGCTCATGCGGGCCATGGTTTCGTTGAAGCGCTGCTCCTGACCTTTCATGATGTCGTTCCACGCCGCATCTTTCTCGGCAAGGGCCTTTTGCTGTTGTGCCTCTGCTTCGGCCTTTGTCTTGGCAAGCAGGTCGCTGGCTTCTTTCTTTGTGGTCTCCAACTGTTCGCTTGCTTCTTTTTTCAAGGTTTCAAGCTGCTGCTGCGCCTCTGCCTTGGTTTTGGCAAGCTGTTCGTTTGCCTCCTTCTTTGTGGCCTCCAGCTGTTCGCTGGCCTCCTTCTTGGCGGCCTCAAGCTGTTGCTGCGCCTCTGCTTTGGCGGCATCAAGGCGTTCGCTTGCTTCTCTCTTTGTTATGTCGAGCTGTTGTTGAGCTTCGGCTTTGGTGTTGTTCATGTTCTGCTGAGCCTCGGCCTTGGCGCTTTCCAGACGGCGTTCTGCCTCTTCCTTGACAGCAGCCAGCTGTCTTTGCGCCTCGTTTTTTATCTCGTCGGCTTGTTTTGTGAGCATCTCGTTTTGGGTGATGAGAGCTTGTTGACGGCTTTTCTGTGCAAGCCAACCAATGATGCAGCCCACGATGAGGGCCGCGATGCTTATTGCTATTTCCATAAAACGGTTCGTTTGTTTTGTTTAGAATGCGGTTTCCATATGCAGATATGGTTTCTTTATGCAAAAGTAATCATTATTTTCCAACTAATGTGCTTCGACGCTTACATTTTATTCTTTTTGAACGTTCGTTAATGACAAATTGTAATTTTTCTCAATTCTGAAAACATAAAAATGGGCGTGTTATGATTGATTGTCGATGGAAACGTGTAAATTTGCAATTCAAAAACCGACGCAAACGGCAATTATTGACAAGCAACACATAAGAGAGATAACAATAAAAGAAAAAACATAACAATTTAATAAAAGAAACAATATGAAGAAAATTAGAGCTGCCGTAGTGGGTTACGGCAACATTGGCCGCTACGCCCTTGAGGCTCTTGAGGCTGCCAACGATTTTGAGGTGGCTGGCATAGTGCGCCGTCACGGTGCAGAGAACAAGCCAGCAGAGCTGGAGCAGTATGAGGTGGTGAAGGACATTCGTGAGTTGAAGGATGTTGATGTGGCCATTCTTGCCACACCGACACGTTCATGCGAGGAATATGCAAAACAGATCCTGCCTCTTGGCATCAACACCGTCGACAGCTTCGACATTCACACATCTATCGTCGACTATCGCCGCACCTTGCAGCCTATATGCAAGGAGCACGGAGCCGTGGCTGTCATTGCAGCCGGATGGGATCCGGGATCAGACAGCATCGTGCGCAGCCTGATGCAGAGCCTTGCACCCAAGGGCTTGAGCTACACCAACTTCGGTCCCGGCATGTCGATGGGACACAGCGTGTGCGTGCGCTCAAAGGAGGGCGTTAAGAACGCTCTCTCGATGACCATTCCAAAGGGCGAGGGCTTGCACCGCCGCATGGTGTATGTGGAGCTTGAGGACGGCGCAAAGCTTGAGGATGTGACGGCTGCTATAAAGGCTGACCCTTATTTCGCCAACGACGAGACTCATGTGTTTGCTGTGCCTTCTGTTGATGCTGTGCGCGACATGGGCCACGGCGTGAACCTCGTGCGTAAGGGTGTGAGCGGAAAGACACAGAACCAGCGTCTGGAGTTTAACATGAGCATCAACAACCCTGCCCTCACAGGTCAGGTGCTTGTGAACGTGGCTCGCGCTTCAATGAAACAGCAGCCCGGCTGCTACACCATGGTCGAGATTCCTGTTATCGACATGCTCGAAGGCGACCGCGAGGAGCTGATCGCTCATCTGGTGTAAGGACCGGTCGACAGACAAGAACAAGACAAGAACAAGATAAGGAAAGGCAACAACCGATGCTCTTTTGTAAAGCTACGGTTGTTGCCTTTTTTTGCATACCTACTTGTTTCAAAAATCTTAATCACAAAATTTCAAAGATCTTAATCACAAATTTCAAAAATCTTAATCACAAAATTTTGCCGTTTAATCATCTTAGAGCTACAAACAACCACAAAATAATGACGTTTAATCAATTGGACGAAAATGGCTATTTGCACAATTGGCTTTTTTTTCGTAATTTTGAAATCAGATAACAGATATCTAAACCCCACAATAGAACAAAACAATCTAATATGGCAACGGACAACAACATGACAAGCGCACTGCCTGACGGCACATTGCTGCGCAGCGCCACTACAACATACAAGATTGTAAGAACGTTAGGACAAGGCTCCTTCGGAATAACGTATCTTGCAGAGATGAACAATGACGGCACGGCTAACGCGTCAACGGCGGCTGTCTACGTCACGGTGAAAGAGTTCTTCATGAGCAAAATTAACGGACGTAAGGGAACAGCTGTGACAAACAGCGATGCTGAAGGCTTTTTCGATTATTACAAAAAGCGCTTCATCAAGGAGGCACAGAACCTGAAAAGCCTTAACCATGAGCATATAGTGAAGGTGGCGGAAGCGTTTGAGTGTAACGGAACGGCTTATTATGCCATGGAGTATATTGACGGCGAAACGCTCAGTGGCCTAATCAGCCGCAAGGGGCGCTTGAGGGAACAAGAGGCTATCGACATAACGCTACAGGTGGCTGATGCTCTAAGCTATATGCACAACCGCAAGATGTTGCATCTTGACCTCAAACCGTCGAACATCATGATGCGAAGCGGCGAGGCTGTGCTCATCGACTTTGGACTGTCAAAGCAGTTTAACCAAAGTGGGGAGCCGGAATCGAGCACCACCATTGGGCTCGGCACGCCGGGCTATGCTCCTATAGAACAGGCAAACTATCATGAGCACAGCGGACTGCCCGCAACGCTTGACATCTATGCCCTCGGCGCCACGATGATGAAGATGCTGACAGGCGTTGGTGAGATGCCAACGGCTTCAGATATCTTGAACGACGGCTTCCCGTTTGGCTTGTTTGCTCAGGCTGGCATCAGTGAAAAGACAACAGCTGTCGTGAATAAAGCAATGGCGCCGATGAGCAAGGCACGTTACCAAACGGTTGAGGAACTGGCACAGGCTCTATCTGGCAAAACGGGAAATGACAACGAAGAAACGGAGATAAGAAGCAATGAAAAGAAAACAAGCTTCGGACGAATTGTTTCCACTCTGCTGACAATCGTGATATGCATCGTAATAGGAGCGCTCGTCTTGAATTACGCAATCAGTTCATGTCATTAAGACTTCAAATAAGAAAATATTATTAATCATTTAAAAACGTTTTAATTATGGAGAATAACAACAATCCCCTCATTACACTGCTGGTAGGAGCTATTGCAGCAGTAGTTGTCGCCATTATATTGGCAGGTCTTTCAATTTGGTTGGAAAGCGAATATGCCGCAATAATGTCTATAGGCCTGTGCTTAATAGGCGGTGCTGTGAGGATGACGGTTCCTGAGAAATCGGTGCTCGGCGCAATAGTTGCTTTGGTGCTGTGTCCTGCCGCCGTAGCGATTTATAGCATTATGCTTGAGAGTTTCGGATATGAATATTCTGATGGCGACACGCAGAAATATGTGTGGCTGATATTTGGCGCTATCGCAGGAGCGTATATTGGTTACAACAAGCCAGAAAAGAGCTGATCGGTTTGATTGGTTACTATTAACAGATAAGTGACGCAAAAAAAATAGATTGTTATGATTTGAGAGAAATAGCTTCAAAAAGATAAAGCTCAAATCATGACAATCTATTTTTTTTGCGTCACTTAAATAAAAATTTGTTTGCTGCAATCACGTTCTGCACGGTTGTCGGCAGGTGTCATTGTTCTCAATTCTGCATTTCCCCGTTTTTCACAGTCGTGTACACGCTTCCGTCCCCCAGCATAAACCATTTGCCGTTGTAGGGCGCGTTGTTTTTGAATGTTCCTTTGAAACTCATGCCGTTTTCCTTGTCCGTGTAGGTTCCTTCCTTTAGCATGTCGTTGGCGAACGTTCCGACATACTTGTTGCCGTTAATGTAGGTGAGTATGGCTGTCTCGCCGTCAAGGGTCTCGCGCTTGCCTTTCACCATCCGTCCGTAGTACTCCTTGCGTCCGTCTTTGTCACCTTCGTTGTAGTTGGCCGAGCCGTTGCCGTCGGGTAGGTCGTTGAGCACTCCACCCGTCCACACAAAATTGTTGCCAGCGGCATCGTGGGTGTAGAGAGTGCCTGTCGGATTTGCCGCTGAAGGGTCTTCAGGTTGTTCAACAAGTGAGGTGTCGATGGAATCCTCTTGACGCCATTTCTCCACTTGGCAATTTTGTACAGAAGTGCAAATCGCGGCAAAAACTATAAAGGTGATGAACCCTATGCAAATATAGAGGCGCAGCTTTTTCATCTTGTTGCCAGCGGTGCTTCTGTTCATCGTAGTGAGTTCGGGCTTTTCTTGTTGAGGCTGCGGCCTTGACTGTTGAGGTCTTGCCCCTTGCGGTTGCTGTCCTGGCTGCTGTCGCTTTGCCTCGTGCCGGTCAGACGGCCTTGCATCCACCACGTTCACCTCATCGCTGAAACTTGTGGCTTCGTTTCCTGTTGTTTCTGCCTTGCCACACAGGTCCATCACAAACTGGTCGATGCTCTGGTAACGGTCTTTCTTCAGCGGCGCCATGGCCTTCTCAATGCATCTGATGATGTGGCGTGGCGTTTTGGCGGCCAGCAGCCAACTCTCGGGAAATCCCTCGTTCAGAATTTCCGAAGCCTCGGGCGGACGCTGTCCAGAGAGCATCTTGAACATGGTGGCTCCCAGCGCGTAGACATCCATCACAACGGGGAAACCGTGGCCGTCGCGGTAGCTCGCCTGCTCGAGAGGGGCGTAGCCCGGTGTGCCGCCGCCGACGGTGGTGCTCGACTCTGGCTGTCCGCTCTCGTCATACTGTTTGGAGAGGCCGAAATCGATGAGCACGGCCTTGCCGTCGGCTCTCACCATCACGTTGGCCGGTTTCACGTCGAGGTGCAGCATCTTGCGGCTGTGCATGAAACTGACGGCCGCACCGATTTGCTTGGTCAGCCTGATGGCCTGTTCTGTGGAGAGACGGCCCTGTGGAGATTTGGTTATCGTGTCGTCAAGGCTCATGCCGTTGATGAATTCCATGGCGTAGTAGGCTGTGCCGTTGGCAATGAACATCTCCAGTACACGCACGATGTTGGGATGCTTCAGCGTGCCGAGGTTTCGCGCCTCGCGCTCGAACTTCTCACGGTAGTAGCTGAACAGTCCGCCCTTCGACGTGCTGCCGCTTGTCACGGTGTCGCCAGAGCGTCCGTTCACCTCTTTCATGAAAAACTCCTTTACCGCAACATACATGTTGCTGTCAAGTGTGCCGAGCGCGCCCTTCATCTCCACCTTTGCCTGGTAGGTTATGCCGAAGGAGCCCTGGCCGAGTGCCTTTATTATCTTGTAGTCGTAAGCCTCGCCGTGCAGGACGGTGCCTGGGGCGATGGCTGATGTTATCTTGTTGCTCATAAGTGGTTCTCGTGTTTTGACGATTTCTTACTTCGCCTGTTTGTTCAAAATTGGTTTACAGCTTTTCAACGAGTTTGTCGTTAGCCCATCTACCGCGCGAGCATTTGCTGTTCCTGTAATACATTGTTCCGAAGCCGCTCATGTTGTCGTCGCTCCATTGGCCGACGTAAGCGTTGCCGCTCTCGTACCAAAGATAAGTGCCGTTATAGCATTTCTTGCCCTCACGCCAATTTCCCGCATAAGCGTCATTGCTTCTTTTGTAGAAGTAAATGCCTGTGCCGTCCTTCTTTCCCTCATTCCATTGGCCGATATAAATGTCGCCATTTTTAAATCGGTATATGCCGAAGCCGTGGGGGTTGCTGTCTTTCCATTCTCCCTCGTAAACGTCACCGTTGGGATATTTGCAAAGCCCCTTTCCGTTCGTTATGTTTCCCTCGACATAGGTGCCGTCGTCGTAGGTGTGTTTGTAAGAGTAGGTGCCGGGACGGGATGTGGCGGTGAGATCTGTGGTTTCAACACACTTGTCATCTTTAAAAAGGGCGTACATTGGTTTGCCGTCATTACCGAAATATAAGCTATGGCCTTCAAGTTTATCGCCTTCATTTTTGCCGATGCGGTATCCTCCGCCTTTCTGCACATACATATAGAAGCCGTCAGCGTGGCCGTCCTTGAATGTGCTTCTCAGCTCCGATCCGTCTGGGTACACTTCAATGCCGTAGCCGTCTTTCTTGTCATCTTTCCAGGTCCCGATGTATTTGCCGCCTTTTTCGTATGTCAGTGTACCGAATCCGTCGAAATTGCTATCCTTGAATTCACCTTCATACTTTTGACCGTTTGATGCAGTGGCTGTGCCTTTCCCGTTCATCCTGTCGTGCTCCCAGTTGCCAACAGCAACCGTACCGTTGTCAAACTTGGTGGTGCCTTCACCTTGGCGCATACCGTCCTTCACATATCCTGTATAATATCCAGCTCGGTCGGTGCCGTCTTCAAACCGCTTGTTGGTGACATAAAGCCGCGACTCCACCTGTGGCTGCTGGCTGGAAGGCCTCTGGTGGGTTGAGCCATAGTTGCTGTGTGGGGTAGAAGGACGGCTGGACGGCTTGTTGCTGCGGTGTTGCCGTGACTGACTTTGCTTGGTCGGATGCTTGCCCTTGTAGGGGCAGAGCGCGATTTTCTTGCCGCAGGTGCGGCAGGTGGGGGATATGCTCTGCGCTCCCAGGGCGAGCGGCATGAGCAGCAACAGGATTATGTAATGGATTTTCTTCATAGTCACCGTTTGGTTTTTTATTCATTGCAAATTTACATAATTTTTTTGTTTTTTTGTCGGCATACGGCACATTTTTATATAAAATGTCGCGTTTTCTACATATAATTTTCTTACTTTTGCAGAAAGGATAAGAATAATAGTGTAAGATAACAAACGTTTATTTGTTTTATGGAATCTAATCTTAAAATAAACAAGGTAGAGCTGCGCAACCTCCGGATGGAGGACTACGATCAGCTGGCAGGTTCGTTCAAACGAATTTATGCAGACCATGATGTGTTCTGGACTCATGCCCAGATCAAGAAGCTTATAACCATCTTCCCCGAGGGACAGGTGGTCATTGTGGTGGACGACAAGATTGTGGGCTGTGCCCTCAGCATCATCGTCGACTATAACATGGTGAAGGGTGATCACACCTACGCCAAGGTGACAGGCAACGAGACGTTTAACACGCATAACCCCAACGGCAACATATTGTATGGCATCGAGGTGTTCATTCACCCCGACTATCGCGGTCTGCGACTGGGCCGACGCATGTATGAATATCGCAAGGAGCTGTGTGAGAAGCTTAACCTCAAGGCCATTATGTTTGGAGGTCGCATACCTAACTATTATAAGTATGCCGACACCATGCGCCCGAAGGAGTATATTGAGAAGGTGCGCTCACGCGAGATTTATGACCCGGTGCTCACGTTCCAGCTGTCGAACGATTTTCATGTGCGCCGCGTGATACGCAACTATCTGCCTAACGACGAGGAGTCGAAACACTGCGCAACGTTGTTGCAGTGGGATAACATCTACTATCAGCCGCAAACCGACTCGTATGTGGAGAAACGGCCAACGGTGAGAGTGGGTCTGGTGCAATGGCAGATGCGTCCTTATAAGGACGTGGACGACCTGTTTGAACAGGTGGAGTTCTTTGTCGACTCTGTGAGCGACTATAAGAGCGACTTTGTGCTCTTCCCCGAATATTTCAACGCGCCCCTCATGGCCAAGTTTAACGACATGGGTGAGGCACAGTCGATCCGCGGATTGGCGCAATATACCGAGCAGATCCGTGACCGTTTTGTGGAGCTGGCAATCAGCTACAACATAAACATCATAACAGGCTCCATGCCTTATGTGAAGGAAGATGGCGGACTGTACAACGTGGGATTCCTCTGCCGTCGCGATGGCTCTTACGACATGTACGAGAAAATTCATGTCACACCCGACGAGCAAAAGAGCTGGGGCTTGAGCCAAGGCAACCGTGTGCAGACTTTCGACACCGACTGTGGAAAGATTGGCATACTTATTTGTTATGATGTCGAGTTCCCCGAGCTGTCGCGCATCATGGCTGAGGACGGCATGCAGATCTTGTTTGTGCCCTTCAACACCGACACGCAGAACGCTTATGCCCGTGTGAAGGTGTGTGCTCAGGCAAGAGCTGTGGAGAACGAGTGTTATGTGGCCATCGCGGGAAGTGTGGGTAACCTGCCGCGCGTTCACAACATGGACATCCAGTATGCGCAGTCGGCTGTGTTCACACCCTGCGACTTCGCTTTCCCCACCGACGGCAAGCGTGCCATGGCAACACCAGGCACAGAGCAGATCCTTGTTGCCGACTGTGACCTGACGCTCCTTAACGAGCTCCACACCTACGGCAGCGTGCGCAACCTGCGCGACCGCCGCAACGACCTCTATGAGCTGAGGATGAAGAAGGATAGATAAGAAGGTTTAAAGTTTGTTCCTTTTCACTTTAATTGAGCGGAAAAGGAAAAATAAAAATAAGCAAGCGTATGGAGTCTTTTCATACGCTTGTTTTTGTTTAATCATATTATTTCAAATCATTCTTGTTTTTTTCTTCTATAAATATTGTTTTCGTTTGGCTTTTTTTTGTACTTTTGTCATGTGATACATTGCTTTAAAATAATAACCAATTAATGCTCTAAAAAATGGACATTGGAATAGGAACTTGCTTCTCTACAAAAAAATATGAGTACACCATAACGGAACGCGACAATCTGGGGTTCTTTATTGCCTCTGTGAGGATTCGTGGGCAGTTGGGAAAAATCGACACAGGGGTGACCGTTCGCATCGTGATGGAAAACGAATCGTCGGGCATCGACATGAATGCTTTGATGCGCTCTGATGCCTTGTTTGAAGCGTTCCGCATAAACAACGTGTTGTGTTGTGCAATGAAAAACGATGCTGACACAGTGGAGGCTTCTGTGGTTGATGATGACCCAAAGGTGGCAAACGGGGCAAACGGTGGCTCAAAGGCATATTACGAAGAGCCAAGCGCTACAGCCAATGAATTATCTGAGAATTGTGGCAGACAAGGCTTCTTGGCACGCATGTGGAAGAAGACGTGGCGCTTGTGGGCGGCATTGCTTTGCTTCCTGATGATTCCTGTTATGATTTGGCTGCTGCTCAATTTCTTTTCAGGTAACGGTGGAACGCATATCCGTGTTGGAGCTATCCTCGCACCCATTTATTTGCTTTACATAGGCGTGAAACTTCTTGTCGGTTTCGTAGACGATTTGTCGGGTGATAATCAGAAAGGATGAGTTGTAAAGGTCTTTCCGACATCATTAAAAACAAACATAAGGCATTTTTATTATGGCAGAACTCTCTAACGGCACCGTGTTGCGTGGCCAAACTTATTCTTATCGTATAGAACGAATGCTGGGCAGCGGCACCTTCGGCATCACTTATCTTGCTGTGGTGAGCGATGGGGCAGGGCCGATGAACGGCATGTTGCGCGTGTGTGTGAAGGAGTTTTACATGCACGACATTAACGGACGTAACGGTAGCGAGGTGACCTGTAGCTCCAGCGACGGCATGTTTTCAGAATATCGCCGCAAGTTTATGCGTGAGGCTGAAAACCTTGCGTCTATAAACCATCCGCACATCATACATGTGCTTGAGGCGTTTGAACAAAACAACACGGTCTATTATGTCATGGAGTTTGTGGCTGGCGGCAGCCTTGACAGCTTCATCTGCAAACATGGGCGCATGGATGAGGCTTCGGCGCTGAAGTGTCTGGCTGGCATTGCTGAAGGTCTGCAATACATGCACAGTCAGAAGATGCTGCACCTGGACCTCAAGCCGGCAAATGTGATGCTTAAGAACGATGGCAGTCCGGTGCTTATCGATTTTGGTTTGTCTAAACAATATAATGAAAAAGGAGAGCCTGAGTCGAGCACAAAGGTTGGAAGTGGCACGCCAGGTTATGCGCCTGTGGAACAGGCCAACTATCATGACGGGCATGGGTTCCCCGTGACGATGGATGTGTATGCGCTTGGCGGCACGCTCTTTAAGATGTTGACAGGCGAGCGACCACCTGAGGCTTCAATGGTGCTTAACGATGGTCTGCCTGTCGATTTGCTTCAAAGATATGGCGTTTCAAAGGCCACAATAGCTGCCATTATCGGGGCAATGGCTCCTATCGTCAAGCAACGCACACCCGATGTCGCTTCGTTTGTTAAGGCTCTGCCATTGGGCTCTGCTTATAAGGATTCGGGGGCTTCTAAGGCTTCGTCTTCAACAAAAACGTCTTCATCCTCTTCTTGCTCTTCGTCGTCTTCATCCTCTTCTTGCTCTTCGTCGTCTTCATCCTCTTCTTTTAAAAGAAAAAAGGATGTCTCTCAAAACCTGAGTGAAGGAATTGTCTATTTGACGCCTGACACAACATGTGTGAAAATTATCCTAAATGGTGTCGGGAAAGCACAAGGCAAGTCGTGGTTCTTTACCTTCACACCGTCAAAAATCTCTGTTGTAGAATCGAACACGTACGATTGTCGCTTTTTCTTTTCTTCTAAACAACGCTTTGGTTCTGTTTTGGAGCGCATAAATGCTTTGCGCCTGTCTGTGGCTAAGAACTATGTCGGCGGAGACATTTCGCTTGATGAACGTTTCATGTGTACTCTCATAGCTGAGCGAGAAAACGAGGTCTATGTTGATGCTGTTTCTGACGCTGAGTTTTTTATAGACGATAGCTATTATCTGAAAGGAGACGTCGCTGCGTTAGCTGAAATTTTGGAAAACGAAACGGGTGTTGATGCCACTGGAAGGAAATGGAAAAGGCAACGCACAAAAAACTTTGTTATCATGGGCGTGGTGGCAGTAGTGGCTCTTGCGGCGTGGTGGATGTTTAAGGGAAACAATAGTTCGACGTACAACAATGTAGAATCGGAACAGAGCGTTGAGCAGACCAATTCTTCAGAGACAGCAGAACAACAGCAGCAAGCGTTGCCAGAGATATGTAATGAGCAAGCGGTGGACCTTGGCCTGTCAAGTGGCACAATATGGGCTGGCTGGAATGTCGGTGCTACGAGTGCCGAGCAATGTGGAGACTATTATGCTTGGGGTGAGACAAAAACAAAGAAGGAATATTCTAATTTCAATTATTTCGATTTAAAGAATGGTGCCGACTTTGAAGACTTCACAACATACTACAATGAAGGTGGAAAAACCTCTATTCGTTGCTCAAATAGGGACGTGGCTTGGGTGAAATGGGGACATCAGTGGGCCATTCCTACAAAAGACCAGGCTGACGAGCTAGTGAGGGAATGTACCTGGACATGGATGAAATATAATGGTGCCAATGGCTTTGCTGTTACAGGACCTAACGGAAAGAGCTTGTTCTTACCTGCCGCAGGAGAACATTATACAGGCTTGGATAGCAGTCAGAAGAATGTGAATGAGGTTATAAGCGTTGGAGAAAAGGCATTGTATTGGACATCTGAATTAAGCAAAGAATATTCCGCATCAGCTTATATCCTCTCGTTTGTTCAGAAGAAAGCCGAAGTGGACACCGAGTGGCGTTCTAGTGGTTTTTCTGTGCGACCTGTCAGGGTGAAGTGAATTTATGCCATGGTTACGGCTCGTAAGTGCCATGGTTACGGCTTGTAAGTGCCATAGTTACGGCTTGTAAGTGCCATGGTTACGGTTTGCAAGTGCCATGGTTACGGTGGCTAATAGCCATTATAATAAAAAAAAGGCTGTCTGGAATGGTTTGTTTCCAGACAGCCTTTTGTCTTTTATCGCATTAAGGCAATGCTTGCTTCTTGCTTGTGGCAAGCATTAGTCTTTCTTGTTGTAAGCATTAGTCTTTCTTGTCGTAGGCGTGGACAGGATAGTCGATGGTGTAATGAAGACCGCGACATTCCTTGCGCTCGATAGCCTGACGGGTGATGAGATAACCGACGTTTATCATGTTGCGAAGCTCGCAGATGTCGCGGCTTGCCTTAACATGCTTGAACAGGTCTTCGGTCTCTTCGTAGAGAAGGTCGAGACGGTCCCATGCGCGCTTCAGACGGAGGTCGCTGCGAACGATGCCCACATAATTGCTCATGCACTCGCCAACCTCTTTTACGCTCTGGGTTATGAGCACGCGCTCCTCGTTGGTCAATGTTCCTTCGTCGTTCCATTCGGGCACAGCGGTGTTGAAATCGTAATTGTCGACCACTTTCAAGCTGTGCTTTGCTGCTGCATCGGCGTAGACAACGGCCTCGATGAGCGAGTTGCTGGCCAGACGGTTGCCGCCATGCAAGCCTGTGCATGAACATTCGCCGATGGCGTAGAGACGATGGATAGACGACTCGCCGTTAAGGTCAACCTTGATGCCACCGCACATGTAGTGGGCTGCAGGGCGAACGGGTATATACTCTTTTGTTATGTCGATGCCTAACGACAGACACTTGTGGTAGATGTTGGGGAAATGGTGCTTGGTCTCTTCTGGGTCTTTGTGTGTGACATCCAAGCACACATGGTCGATGCCATGAATCTTCATCTCCTTGTCAATGGCGCGTGCCACGATGTCGCGTGGTGCGAGCGACAGACGCTTGTCATATTTCTCCATGAACGACTCGCCGTTGGGAAGGCGCAGGATGCCGCCATAACCGCGCATGGCCTCGGTGATGAGGTAGGCGGGGTGGGTCTCGCCGGGATGATAGAGTGAGGTGGGGTGAAACTGCACAAACTCCATGTCTTTAACCTCGCCCTTGGCACGATAAACCATAGCTTCACCATCGCCTGTTGCTATGACGGGGTTTGTGGTTGTCTGGTAAACGGCTCCGCAGCCACCGGTGCACATGAGTGTTACTTTGCTCAGATAGGTATCTACCTTCTCTGTTTCAGGGTTGAGCACATAGGCTCCATAACACTCAATGTTGGGGGTGCGACGTGTCACCTCAATGCCAAGGTGGTGTTGTGTGATAATCTCCACTGCGAAATGGTTCTCCTTAACCTCGATGTCGGGGTGGTTGCGCACGGCTTCCATCAGCCCTCGCTGTATCTCTGCACCTGTGTCATCGGCGTGGTGAAGGATGCGGAACTCAGAGTGTCCACCCTCACGGTGGAGGTCAAACTTGCCGTCGTCCTTGCGGTCAAAGTTTACGCCCCAGTTGACAAGCTCTTTTATCTGCTCAGGAGCGTTACGCACAACCATCTCAACAGCGGCAGGGTCGCTGATGTAGTCGCCGGCAATCATCGTGTCCTCGATGTGCTTCTCGAAATTGTCTACCTCAAGGTTTGTGACGCTTGCCACACCGCCTTGCGCAAACTTGGTGTTGGCCTCGTCGAGAGTTGTCTTGCAGACGAGACAAATTTTACCCTTATGCGCCCTTGCTATCTTCAGGGCGTAGCTCATGCCGGCTACTCCGGCACCGATAATTAGAAAATCGTATTTATAGACCATAATAGTGGAGAATTTCTGCAAAAGTATAAAATTTCTCGCTTTCTGCCATCTGTTTGCTTGTTTTTATTGTTTGCGAAGCAGCAAATTTAAATAACGTTAAGAGATGTTAAGCGATTGGGCGCGTAACATCTCTTTAATTATTTAACGGCTATTTGAAATTTGCTCTCTTTCAATATTAAATAAATTTGAGAACAGCATTGTAGCATCCTGTTGCTGCAACGATTAACAGAAGCGTGAAGATTGTGCCTCCAGTGGCTAAGACGATGTTCGCATAGCAAGATTTGATGGGCATCTCATAAGCTTTGTTGCTATTGAGAAACGTTTCGTGTGCTATGACATATAGGTAGGCTCTGTAGAGCAGCAATGCGTAAAATGTTCCAACGATGCCGCCTATCAAGATGTCGCCAGGGTAGTGGACACCGAGATAAATTCGGCTGTAGGTGTGAATAACTGCCCAGATGTATATGAAAGCCGTGAGGCGACGACTGCGGAAGAGCAGAGTCACCAATGCTGCTAACGCAAACGAGTTGGCTGAATGGCATGACGGCATGCCGTAATGGCCACTGTGATAGCCATTCACGGTATGGATGAGCGCTGCGATGGGGCTGTCTGGATGACAGGGACGCGGACGACAGAATATGGGACGCAGATAAGCTGCACAGGTGGTGTCGGCAAGCGTGATGGTTATGGCAAACATAAGCACAATAATGGCTGTCTGACGTTTAAGCCCATACTTGTGCAAGATGACAAAAAATATTGCCATGTAAACAGGAACCCACACCCATTTCTCTGAGGTGAGATACATAAAACCATCAAAAAAGGAATTGTGAAAGCCGTTTAGCCACACCATCAGGTCGGCATCTGCGCGGCTGAGAATGTTCATCATCAATATTATTCAAATCTTATACGCTGCAAAGTTACTCATTATCTGAATAATAATAGACTTTTTTGCCACAAAAGTGTTCTGTATTAACATAGAATAAACAAAATAACGCTCTTTTGCCAAAGGAAATCTTTTGTAGGCATAAAAAAAGGATTGCAATGGAGAACAAATCTCGTCATTGCAATCCTTTATGTTTTTATGCTTTTTCTCTAATCATCATTACTTGACGCTCATGATCTGCAGACCATTGGGATCATCGGGCTTGATCTCCAGCAGTTTTGCTGCCCACTCCTTAGCTTCCTCTTTCTTGTCGTTCTGGATATAGTGAACGGCGAGATATGTGTAAGCTGTTGCGAGCTTGCTGGTCTCAGATGCTGTCTTCTCTGCCTTGGCCGACACGATGTCGATGTACTTCTTGTAGAAGGGGAGAGCGCGACCAACCTTAACGTCGGGGTTGATCTGATAGTTCATGAGAGCACGCTTCCATACAGCGTAAGCTGCTGCATAGTCAAACTTCTCTTCAATCTGAGCATATACCTTGTCGGCGTTCTCAAAGGCCTTAACCTTAACATCGTTAGATGCTCCTTCAACAGAAGCCTCGTCGATGTAGATGTCTGCCAGCGCATCATACTCTTTGTATGTTGCTCCTTCACCCTTTGCTGCGATGTATGCTTCCATAGCGGTTACAGCATCTGCAAAGCGTTTTGCCTTGGTATATGTGTCAGCGACATACTTCTTAACCTCCTTGTTCTCGGGGTCAACCTCAGGAAGCTTGTTGTAAGCAGCAACGGCATCGTCGAAACGACCGCTGTTTGTGAGAGCGTCACCATAATAGATGTAATCGTTGGCTGTGAACTTAACGGTGTCGGGTGTGCTGAACAGCTTCTCGCCATAAGCTACGGCTGTTGCATAATCCTTCTTCTTGTCGGCAGCGTAGAGACCGATACGGTTGAACGAGTTATACTCGGGATACTTGCCAATGCCTTTTGCTGCAAGGTCCACTGCCTTGTCATACTGCTCAAGAACGTATGCTGTTGTAGCGTAGTCGAAGAGAATGTAATCGTCCATTGCTGTAACGTCCTTAACCTTGTCGAAATATTCGAGAGCTGTCTTCAGACGGTCGTTCTGTGAGAACATGTAACCTGCAGCTGCGTCAACAGGATATGAAGGATCAACCTCGCCCAGCTTCTTAAGCATTGCTACAGCTCCATCGGGATCAACCTTCTGGTAGATGCGGGCATACTTAACATACGAAGCAGGGTTCTTCGGGTCGTTCATTGTTGCTGTCTCATACCACATGGCAGCTTCGCCGGCGTTCTCTTCAATAACAGAGATGTCACCGTGGAGAATGTAACCCGATGCGCTGTTCTTGTTGGCCTTGATAGCCATCTCAGCGTACACTTTAGCCTGCTCCAGGTTCTTGGCGTTCATGAAAGCACGACCCAGACCTGCCAATGCTTCAGCATCTTTCTTGTGAGCCTTTACGAAATCCTTAACCTGCGACTTTGTTGTTGCAACATCGCCTTTGGCATCAACCACAACTTTTGTGATGGCAGCTACGTCTGTCTTAACGTCCTGTGCCATTGCGGGCATCTGCATGCTCAGCAGCAGAGCGCCTACGAAGAAATATTTCAAAGTTTTCATATTCAAGATTGTTTTTAATGTTTTACATTGGATTTACACTCACTATGCTTGTTTTCTATTTCGACGTAAAATTACGATAAAAGTTACATAACGAGCATGTAATTAGCCTTTTTGTTGGCTTTTTTTATAGTTATATTGCTTTTGTTTGATTTTGTTAAGCAACATAAGGCCTTAATGTCTTATGTTGCGTAACAAAAATCAATATAAGTTATTTTAGCTTCTTGCTGTTTTAGCTTCTCGCTCTGTTGGCTTGTGCTGTTTTAGCAGATATAGCTACAAACGTTCTTGTTTCAAGCTATTCTTATCTTGGCTTGTTGTTAACGTTTACGTCACGAATGGCTATCTCACCTCTTGTGGGAAGCAATCCCGACTTAAAGATTATAAGCTGTCCTCGTGGCGATTCAATGAAATGGGCAAATCCCCAAGGAAGACCACGTTTCGGATCATTAAGAAGAGCGTATATTGTTCTCACGAACGGATATCGTCCGTTGAGCAGCCATGCCTGGTAAGGTTTCCATGAGTTCATGGGCGTTGCTTTATCCAGCTTGCTTACCGACATCACTGTGATGCTTTTGTTCCATGTTGTGTTGGTAGAATCGCGCTTGTCGTTGAGCCAATTGCTACCGACGATGCCTATTGCGTTGGGCGTGCGTGCCACATATTCGATGACATCTTTTGAGTTTTTCGCGGCAAAAATGTTCGGATTGTCTATCGTCTTGCCGCCAAGGATAGAGTCGACACAGAAGCTGACTGCGCTTGATTTCTTGTTGTCGAAGCAAACCCATATGTCGCCGAGCTTTGAGCCTTTGTTCACGTCGCTCCATTTGGTCACTTTGCCTGTGAGAATGCGCTTCACATCATTTACGGTGATGCACGAGTCAAGATTCTTGTTGTTGCATATCAAGGCCATTCCGTCGTATGCGAGGGGTACGGCCTCAGGGAGCTGATCTGTTCCTTTAAGGTAGTCATACTCCTTCTGCGTGAATTTACGAGCAGTGATTGTTAACATCACCTTGTTCTTGAGGAGCATGTTCACTCCGTCAACCTCGCTCGTGTAGATTGGGGTTACTTTGGCGTTGGGACATGACATCTCAAACACCGATTTCAGTTCGTCTACTATAGGACTAAAACTCTCGTCAGAGGCGAAACTGATCGCCCCTGACGAGTTTGTATCTGTTCTGCCGTCCTTTCGCTTCTGCTCACCGCAGGAAACGAAAAGACAGGCAGACAGTGCTAATCCTACCAAAACGTAAGATATTCGTTTCATCAAAATCGTAAACTTTTTAACTTTTTACTGTTTAAAGATTACTGAAGTCTGAATGACACAGGTACGTTGTACTTAACGCGCACTGCTGAACCATTCTGCTTACCGGGAATCCACTTCGGCATGCTCTTAACCACACGCTGTGCTTCCTTGTCGAGAGAGGGGTCAACTGAACGTGCAACCTGTACATCGGTGATGTGACCGTCGCGCTCTACCACGAAAGAAATAACTACGCGGCCCTGAACACCGTTCTCCTGTGCTACCACCGGATAGTGGATGTTCTCGTTGAGGAACTTCATGAGAGCTGAGTTACCTCCAGGGAATGAAGGCATCTGCTCAACCACGTCGAACACTTTCTCTTCCTCAACATGCTTCGGGGGCTCCGGAGCCTTGATATCTTCCTTAGCTTTGAGCACTTCGCCACCTACCTCATCGTTACCTTGAACGTTGAAGGCACCTACGGCCTTGTTGCTCTTCTCAACCTCATCGAGCTTGATCATATCCTCTTCTTTTACCTCTTCGTCCTTCTTGATGACAGGAGCGGTAAACTTAACTGAAGATTTAACCTGCTCAACAACCTTTTCAGGTTCGGTCTTGACGATTTCCTTCTTCTCTACCTTAGCTTCTTTCTTCTTCTCCTGGAGTGTAGCCAACTGAACAGCCTGAGTGTTCTCAACTGTCTTGTTGGCCTGCGCCATTTTCTGAAGTTGGAGACCGAGGAAGAGGAGGACTGCAGCAAGGAATACGATTACGATGGACCAGATATTACGCTTAGTAGTACCCTTGCGCAGTTTGTATGCGCCATATGCCTGGTTTCTGCCTTCGAACACGAGGTCAGTCCATTCATTGGATACCAAATCTAATTTTGCCATTTGTTTGTCCTTTCTTTAATTATTAGTCATTGATTACTTAATGCCGCGCTTTGCAAGAAGCTGTGCATCCTGCGGATTAATCTTGTCAATGACGTATGTACCAATACTGCAGATAGTCATTTCGTCCAAAGCGTCAACCATGTTCTTGTAAGTAGCTCCGTCGGTACACTTGATGATGATAGTCATCGTGGGCACCTTACCTCCTTCAAGTTCACCCTTCTTGATCTTTGACAATTCAGCGTCGTAAACGCTGTCAGGATAAGCTGCCGGGTTGGCGAGCTTCTTCTGGTCAAGCTTGATCTTTGCTGCCATGATGTCGGCAACAGGTGTAGAGCCGTCTTCTGTAACGTGCTTGATGAGCACGTCACGAATGCCGTCCTTACCCCATGTTGTCTCTTTCAGACAGTTGGGATCAGAGTAGTTGGGGATACCGTCTACATGGTAAATCTTGTCGTTTCCACAAACGTAGATGGTAACTGTTTGAGAAGCTTTGGCCGCATTGCGGTCCTTTTCATTGATGTTCTCATCGTTACTTGGCATAGTCAAATTCATCGTCTGGGGCTTAGCCAGTGATGTACAGAGCATGAAGAACGTGATAAGAAGCATCATCATGTCCACCATAGGC
>ERZ1026901.544-NODE-544-length-29218-cov-27.910743_pt1 | contig 29218 bp, 32 predicted proteins | sample MGYA00380179_ERZ1026901 | MGnify/ENA primary metagenome ERZ1026901 (study PRJEB33269, sample SAMEA4719815) | human gut metagenome | biome: human-associated habitat; feature: organic feature; material: feces | place: Cameroon | collected 2013-10 ... | reverse complement strand
CTCGAATCTGAGCAATTTCTCTTTGCCAGTGTCTTACGATTTTGGCTTTTGTTTTGTTGCCGTATCGCGTCGACTTGTATATAATACCACTACGCCTTATGATTGTCAACACCTTTTTTGAGGTTTTTTTGCACTTTTTTCGTGAAACACTTGGCTAGGTTGGCAAAAGAGATATTGTAATTACGCGCTTTATGAGCATCAAAAATTCTTCAAAAAATCCTGAAGAACTTGCTATTTTTCTCTCAAAAAACGTAAAAAATGCGCTCTGCTGCCGCAGAGCGCACGAAAAAATCAGCTATTATTTTTCATAAGTGAAGTTGTTGATATGCGGACGCAAATCCTCGCCTTCCTGTGCTTCAGCAGACAAAACAGCCTGAACAATGATTGCATTCTCCAGACGTTTCTTTTGCAGACGACAGCCGTACTCATACGGCTTCGTAATATCGCCATTGATTAAATCTGCGTTAGCATGGCAGCCACCGCTGCAGAAGAAGCGGGCCCAGCATTGGCTGCACTCCGGCTTCGTCATAACATGGGTATGACGGAACTTCTGCACCATCTCCGGTGTAATTACACCAGTCTCCAGGGTGCCCATCTTATATTTTTCGCGACCAACAAACTGGTGGCACGGATAAATGTCGCCATCAGCAGTGATGCAATAATACTCATGACCAGCGCCGCAGCCAGCCAAACGCTTAGCAACGCACGGACCGTTGTCGAGCGCAACATTGAAATGGAAGAAGTCGAAAGGATTGCCCTCACGACGACGCTCCAGATATACGCGCGCCAGCTTATCGTATTCGTCAAAAATAACCGGCAGGTCTTCCTCTGTCAGTACCCACGGCTCATCAATACCTACAACAGGCTCTACGGAAATTTCCTTGCCCACCTTCGTCATATCCAGCACATCCTCGCAGAAATGCTTGCTGAAATGCGTATAGGTACCGCGCAGATAATAGTTTTTGCCCTCACGGCTGTCAATCAGCTTCTTGAAGCCACGTACTGCTGCATCATAGCTGCCAGCCTTATTCGGGAACGGACGCATAGCATCATGCGTTTCCTTCTTGCCGTCAAGGCTCAGAACCAGCATAACACGGTTGTCATTGAGGAATTTGATATTCTCGTCATTAAGCAGAGTGCCGTTAGTCGTCAGCGTCAGCTTGATATTTTTGCCCGTTTCTTTTTCACGACGGCGTACATATTCAGTGATATGCACAACAACAGGCCAGTTCATCAGTGGCTCGCCGCCAAACATATCCAGCTCCAGGTTGTGGCGCTTTTGACTGCCCTCAATAGCAAACTCGATAGCCTTCTCCGCAGTTTCCTTGCTCATGAGCTGACGGCAGCCGCCAAAGGAGCCGGTGTCAGCAAAGCAATAGCCGCAGCGCAGGTTGCAGTCATGCGTTACGAGCAGGCAGAGAGATTTTACAATCGGCTTTTCAGAAAAAGTCGGCGGAACGTCGAAGGAAGGGCTGAAAAGCAGGCCCTCGTCCTGCAAGCCATGCATTTCCTCCAAGGCATCACGCAAATCCTCTTCGCTATATTTATCCTTCAAAGCAGCCAGCGCTTCTTCATCGTTGCTGCCATCATAATAGTCCAGTAAATCATAAATAACATCGTCTACAAGATGGACTGCGCCGCTGTTGATATCCAGCACAGCCATGTTGTCATCAAGACGCATTTTATGTATAAGCATGTATTCCAACCTTTCTTTTTAGCATACATAGTAAAACAGCCCCCTGCACCAGACAGGGAGCTGCATTTTGCTTAAATATTATTTGCAGTGTTCGCAAACCTGGTTGCCAACGGTGCAAGAGGTTTTGCAAGCGGATTGGCAGGAAGCCGGGCATTCGCCGCAGCCGCCGGTACGCAGAGTTTTGTTCAGCATTGCTTTATTAACAGTTTTAATGTGTTTACGCATAGTGATTACCTCCAAAAATATAATATGGTTACTTAATTTATTTTACCGTTTTTTGCGCCATTTGGCAAGGCTTTTTTACAGATTAATTTACTTATCTCTTCGCATCCAGCCAAATTCCTGCTTTATAGCCACGCAAGCCAATCATTGCCGCGCCGACGCAGAGGATAGCGTCCGGAATAACCTGCAGGATTCCGCAATACCAGACAACTGCCCAAAGAGAAATCGGTGCGTTGATAATATGATTCGATACAACATAGAACCACACCATGCCAAACAGATAAACGACCGCCATGCCTGCAAGATTAGCCTCCATAAGTGAGCGAAAGCTGATTTCCTTCGCCTTGCGTACCAGCGTACCATTCACCCACGCCTGCACAATGAAGCCAAGCAGATAACCAAAGGTCGGCTGCGCAATATAGCCAGGGCCGCCGCCGGACGCAAAAACAGGAATACCCACGAGTCCCATCACTACATAGGTGCCAACAGCAATCGCTCCCAGACGCGGTCCCAAGAGCAGACCTGCCAGCAGCGTAAATAAAAATTGCAAGGTATAAACGTCGGTACCCACCGGAATCTTAATAAAGGTACCCACAGTTACCAGAGCAATAAACAATGCGCATAAAATAAGTTCTTTTGTTTTTAAATGCATATCCCACGCCTCCAAAGCATTTGTGACCGCCGTCACAATTCATACTTCATAGAATACGCCAGTTTCTCCTTCTTGTCAACCTATTTTTACATCAGGTTAACTACGGACAAAGAAAAAAGGGAGACAAGATTGCCTCCCAAAAGCTCATTTATACGTTTCTTCAATACAACAGGTATGCACCTTCGTTTTTTTATCATAATTTATACCAACTAACAGAAGCTTACCAGTGTATTCTTTTATTGACTCTGTATAATGCTTTTCTTTTATTTGTGCCAATGCCGTCTTTGCAGATTTATTCCATTTCAACTCTACCACTAAAGCAGGGTAGTCAGCCTTATATTCAGGCTTAGGAATATATACAAAATCTGCAAAACCCCTGCCAGTAGGCAGTTCTCTTACTGGTTTAAAGTAATAATCCATCGAACTCAAAAAGGCTATTGCCAAAACGCTGCTTAAAGAGTTTTCGTCATTATATTGAATAATAGAGATATATTGATTATGAATCTTTTCCAGCATATCAGCAACAGCTGCTTCATCACCATCTAAAAGAGCATCTAGTAATTTTTGCGATTCTTTTTCAAAATTATTCAGTTCACTCCATTTATTTAATTTAGTAGCCATAGCAAACTCAAAGCGTATCTCTTCATTAGGAATAAAAGCTTGCTTACGCTTCTGGTCATAACCTAAATAACCAAGATGTATTAGTAAAGTCAAAACATCATCCTTATCCCTAAAGCTGACCATATCATTTTGAAAAAAGTACGGAATAACTGTTACCGAATCTCCTGACAGCATATCTATAATATCCGAACGCAGGCCATCAAAATTCATGTTAATCAATGGCAAAATTGATTCGTAAGTACCAGTCTGAGTCCAATAGCTTTGAAAATTCCCTCTCGTCATTAAGCTTACAACAGCACGCGGATTATATACATGGTACTCACCAAGCTGATATCCGTCATACCACCGCTTGACTTCCATAAAATCTTTATGATACTCATCGCATAATATTTTAACCTCACTCTCCGTAAAGCCAATATATGGAGCTAAATGCCCTGGGTCAAGCATAGTATACTCATTAAAATTATTCAATGCAGACTGCGTATTATATTTTTTTATAGGCAATATCCCTGTAATATAAGCCAATGCTATATATTTTTCAGGCTCTATGCCTTTAAACAATCTCCTAAGAAAATCTATATACTTTTCTTGAATTGCTTTGTTTTTTGCAGCATCCCTGATAAGCATATCCCATTCGTCGATTATGATAACAAACTGGTTTCCGGTAGCAGCATTAATTTGCGAAAGCGCATCAGGAATAGTTCTTACATCCGCAGATAGTACATCCTCATATATTTTCTTCAATTCGTCTACTATCGTATTAGTTATTAAATCAACAGTTTCATCTATGTGTTCTTTCGAAAAAAACCACTGTAAATCAAAATGTATCACATCAAATTTATTAAGATATTCAAGATAAGCAGAACTTTTTTCAACAGCTAAACCGGAAAAAAGCTCACGAGAATCGCATCCTTTGCTATAATATGCCGACAACATATTAGCAGTATAAGATTTGCCAAAGCGACGCGGACGACTATTGCAAATAAAATTTTCAGTTGTTCCAATCAAACTGTTAGTGAACTCTATTAATTCTGTTTTATCTACATAAATTCTAGTATTAAGTGCTGCCTTAAAGGTTGTATTATCCGGATTAACGAATCTGCCCATATAGCTCTCGCCCCCTTGCTTATCCTCTTAATAAAATTATACTACATTTAAGCAAGTATACGCAAGATTGTTAAACATTCGTTTTGCGTTTAGCGTAAATAAAAAAGGGAGACAAGCTTGCCTCCCAAAGTTTTCTTACTGCACAAAAATATCTCTAACGACATTTATATCTATGCCCTTCGTCTGCAAAAAGCCGAAGAAATACGCCTGCTCCAGACGCTTCTTGAAGCCCTCCAGCCCATTGCCATCGTCCGCCACAGTCACGCGATACATTTCCATCGGTGCTGCCTGATAGGTTGCCGCCGTATTCAGTCCGATATGCCCCGTCAGCGCACGATAAAAGCCATATTTCTTGGCCGCAGCAATAACCGTCGGATTATAGCTGCCGTTCGGATAAGCCAAGGTACGAACAATATAGCCGTCAAACTTCTTCTTGAGCCAATAACGCGACGTATCCAGCTCCCAGACAAGATATTTTTCAGGAATCTTGCCTAACGGCCCATGACTGTACGTATGCGAGCCAAGCTCCATGCCTGCGTCAATCAGGCCCTTGATTTCCTGCTCATTCATATGCGTTTCATCGCCCATATCCTTGTTAATAACAAAGAACGAGCCCTTGGCATCATATTTTTGCAGCAGCGGCAGCACAACGCTGTAATTATTTTTATAGCCATCATCAAAGCTTAGCGCAACATACTTGTCCACGCTCTCGCCCTTTTGCAGGCGCTCCGCCAGCTCAACCACCGTTACCATCGTATAGCCCTGCTCCTTCAGATAGCGCAAATGCGATTCAAAAAGCTCCGGCTTCATAATAAGCGTCTTAGGCCAGTCCGCGCCCTCGTCATTGCCAACAGCATGATACATGAGCACAGGCGCACCGGTCTTGCGATACGCAGCATATTCCTGCTGCCAGCGCTCGCCGTTCAGCTGCCACGCTACACCGGCGCCAGCCGCCGCCAGCACGACTAAAAGCAACAATCCCAGCAATATCTTCTTCATCATGCTTCCTTCTCCATTTCCATACCCAAGCCAACAGCAATCTCCTGCAGCTTCTTCAGACGGTGATTGATGCCGGATTTGCCCAATCCGCCGGAATACTCCACAAGGTCATTCAGCGATACGTCCTGATGCTCAAGGCGCAGCTTCGCCACCTCCTGCAACGGCTGCGGCAGCTCGGCCAGTCCCATGTGCTCATCAATATAATGGATGCAGCGCACCTGACGCACAGCAGCCTTGACCACCTTATTCAGGTTAGCAGTTTCGCAGTTCACCGCGCGGTTGACATTATTGCGCATTTCCTTAACGATACGCACATTTTCCAGCTCCATCATCGCATTATGCGCACCAATAACGCTGAGAAAATTGATAATGCTTTCGCCATCCTTCAGATAGACGATATACTCATTTTTTCTGTCAGTCAGCTTTGCCTTTAAAGAAAAGCTTTGCATAATCTTAATAATCGTATGCGCAAAATCCTCATTCTCCGTCACCATCTCCAGATGATAATCGCTCGACGGACGGCTGATGCTGCCGCCGCCCAAAAACGCACCACGCAAAAAGGTACGCTTGCAGTCATGGTTTTCCAGAAGCGGATTCTTCAAATCGCTTTCTACGCTCAAAAGCTGCAGCTCAAAAAGCGCCGTGCTCACCTGCGGCGACGGAATAACCTGCACCTGATAGCGGTTATTTTTCTTCAAACGGCGCGAACGGGTGATAACAACCTCGGTCTGCACCTGATAATTGCTCTTCAAAAGCTGCAGCGCACGACGTGCAAGCGCAGCATTTTCTGTAGAAAAGTGGATGCCGACATTCATACCGCGGATGACAATCGCGCCGCTCATGCGCAAAAGTCCCAAAAGCTCCGCCTTATCCCCGGCTACATCATTAGTTTCAATGCGGGATAATTCATTTTTTACATCATTAGAAAAAGACATCGGCCTCCTCCTTTCTTAAAATTTATTTATCCTCTTTAGAAAGCTTCTTCATACCCTGCTTCATAAAGAAATAATCAAAGAACTGCATACCGCGTCCAAACAGACGCAGACGATAAATCAAAGCGATAAGAATGCGTGCCAGCTTACGCGGATCATGGCGCACAAGGTCATCCTTGCTTATCAGACGCGCAGGCACAACCGTAATACCCAGCTCGCGGATTTTATCAATATCCGGCCTGATCGGCATCGAGCCCTCCGCATTATACTGGCGCAGCTGCTCGCCGGTGATTTCCTGATCGTTGACGATAACATAATCAAGGAACTGCGCTCCGGCGTGCTTAATCAGCGCCTGCACATGCTCATAGGCGCCATAGCCATCAGTTTCGCCAGGCTGCGTCATAACATTGCAGACATAAATCTTGACCGCCTTCGACTGCAGCACAGCCTCGCGGATGCCGCTGACCAGCATATTCGGAATAACACTCGTATATAAGCTGCCCGGCCCGAAAATCAGTACATCAGCCTTCAAAATTGCCTCAATAGCGCCGTTAGCCGCCTCCGCATCAGCAGGCAGCATCAGCATGCGCTTGATATGCTTGCGTGCCTTAGGAATCTCAGACTCGCCTGTAACGACCGTGCCGTCCGTCATGCGTGCCTGCAGCTGAATATTCTCCAGCGTCGAGGGAATAACCCTGCCGCGCACCTTGAGAATCTGACTCGTCGCATTCAGTCCGGCCTCCATGCCGCCCTCAGCCTGCGCCATCGCCGCAATAAAAAGATTGCCAAAGCAATGGCCTGCTAGCGGTGAATCACCCTGAAAGCGGTACTGCATCAGGCGCTCCATCAATGGCTCGCGGTCAGCCAAGGCCGTCAGGCAGTTACGCAAATCACCGGGCGGAATAATGCCCAGCTCCTTACGCAAGCGTCCGGAAGAGCCGCCATCGTCAGCCGAGGTCACAACGGCAGTACAGTTATTAGTGATATATTTCATACCACGCAAAAGCGTCGATAAGCCTGTGCCACCACCCACAACGGTAATCGCAGGACCATGCGTCAGCTTACGCTGCATAAAAATTGTTTCCATCAGCGAGCCGCTTTTCTCCGGCAAAACCACAGAAACAACCGAGCTGATCAGGCGGCGTGTACCATAGACCATGATAGCGAAGCCAACTATAAGAAAAGCTACGCCCAACGTCATAATCAGGCCATTAGAATAGCGTCCTGTCGTCAGATAGGTCATCTGAAACAGCAGCTCCTCCGCCTTGCCCATCAGCTGATAATTAAAAAATAACGCTAAGCCCAAGGCACAAAGCAAAACGCCCACCGCAAACAGCAGCAGCCAGCGCTTCAAGTTAATGCCCGGACATAACCAGCTAATCCAGCCCATAGCTTCCTCCCTTAATTCTTTTTGGGAATATCTCGATGAGTAACTTCCACATTATAGCCCTTTTCGCGCAGATGCTCATACAGCTTATTGGCAATAAACACGCTACGATGCTGGCCACCAGTGCAGCCAACGCTGATAACAAGCTGCGCCTTGCCCTCATTGATATACTGCGGCACAAGAAAATCAAGCAGCTGCTCCTCAAGCTTTAAATACTGGAAAGTCTGCGGATAGCGGCAGATAAAATCAGCCACGGGACGATCGTTGCCCGTCATATGGCGCAGCTCCTCAACATAAAACGGATTCGGCAGAAAGCGCACATCCAGCACAAGGTCGCTATCCAGCGGCAGGCCATGCTTAAAGCCAAACGAACGCACAACAATACCCATGCGCTCCTTCGACGAGCCCTCGCCAAAAAGCTCCGTCACCCTCGCCTTCAGCTGTGCCGGACTCAGCGTTGTCGTATTAATAAGATACGTCGCCTTCTCGCGCAGCGGATCCAAAAGCTCACGCTCGCAGGTAATATTTTTCAGCAGCGTATTGCGCTCACCCAGCGGATGGCGGCGACGCGTTTCCTTATAACGGCGCACCAGCGTCGCATCAGAAGCATCAAGAAAAAGTAACTCATATTTCTGTCCGCTGGCCTCCATCTCATCGAGAACCTGTAAAAGCTTATCGAAAAAAGCACCGCCGCGAATATCGACAACGAGTGCAACCTTATCCTCAGAGGTCTGGCGGCAAAGCTCCGCAAATTTAGGAATCAGCGTCGCCGGCAGATTATCAATGCAAAAGAAATTCAAATCCTCCAGCGTGCGCACAACCTGCGTCTTGCCTGCACCGGACATACCTGTAATAATCAGAAAGTGTGACTGCATCTTGCTTCACCTCTTATAATTCATTAGTAAATTCTATTATACCATAAAATAAAGCCGATAGCGCATAAAAAATGCAGGCTACTCGCATAACAGCCTGCATTCTTCGAGATTTTAAGGTGTAAGTTTGTATTAGCAATTTTAATGAAAACTAATTAATTAAGGTTCGGCTTGCTGCGCGGACGGTCAAGGTCCTTGAGCATCTGCATATCGCGGTCAGTGCCACGGCCTGCAGTTGTCAGATAGCCGCCAATCATGATGCCGCTTGCGCCACCATTGAGTGCCATGGATTGCAGATCACGCAGGTTAACCTCACGGCCGCCGGCAGTACGGATTTGTGCCTTCGGCAGTACAAAGCGGAAAACTGCAAATGCACGCAGGATTTCGAGCGGAGACAGCGGTTTGTTGTTTTCAAACGGCGTGCCCGGAATCGGTGTCAGCATATTCAGCGGTACGCTGTCAATGCCAAGCTCCTTCAGAGTAAAGGCCCATTCTACACGCTGCTCGCGCGTTTCGCCAAGGCCAAGGATACCACCGCTGCAAACACGCAGGCCAGCAGCCTGTGCATTTTTGATGGTAACGAATTTATCAGCATAAGTATGAGTAGTGCAAATGTTAGGGAAGTTGCTGCCGGCAGTTTCCAGATTGGAATGGTAGCGGGTTACGCCAACCTTGCGCAGCTCCTGTGCCTGCTCTACGGTAAGAATGCCCAGAGAAGCGCAAACCTCGATGTGCAGCTCTTCCTTGATGCGCTTCAGAGTACGGCAGATGTTTTCAAAGTCATCAGCCTTGCTCTGGCCGCGGCCGCTGGTTACAATGGAGAAGCGTACAGCGCCTGCTTCCTTAGCCTTCTTTGCTGCATTGAAGATTTCTTCTTCGCTCAGCAGGCCATATTCCTTAACGCCGGTGTGATAATGTGCGGATTGAGCACAGAACTTGCAGTTCTCGCTGCACTTACCGCTGCGGCCATTGATGATAGCACAGCAGTCAACCTCATTACCAGCATATTTTTGGCGAATCTTGTCTGCCATGGACAGAAGCACCATGGTATCGTCATCGCTCACATTTATTAAGTATTCAGCTTCTTCTCTAGTAATATCCTGGCCGTTTAAAACCTTCTCGGCCAAAGCAATAATTTTTTGCATTATCATTCACATCCCTAATCTTAATAGTTAACCGTCGTCCTCCGTTAGTTAACTGTATCTATTATATAGCAGAATCGAGGTTACGTCAACCGTTAATTTATAATGCGTTAACTCTGTACCCTTCTCATCTTATTCCGGCAATGCCCAACACCAGTCCCAGCACACCGCTCAGGCAGAGCGTGCGAATAACGCTCACCTTGTGGCGGATGCACCATAGGGAAATCGGCAGGACAATACAGCCGACTAAATCAACCTTCGTAAAATCCTTAGGCAGCGTTTCTGTATTCCACAAGGCCAGCAGCACAAAGCTCAGACCGGCAGAGCAGATAAGCGCCACAACAGCAGGGCGAAGACCGTTCAAAATACCACGAATCGGACCGATATCGCCATATTTGAAGAACAGCTTCGCTAAAATCAGCACAATGAAAATCGACGGAAAAACAAAGCCCACCGTCGCCGCCACTGCACCCGGCAAACCTGCCACCTTGGTGCCCACGAAGGTCGCCGCATTGATGCCGATTGGTCCCGGCGTCATCTGCGAAATCGTAAAAATATCAATAAACTGCGCCATCGTCATCCACGCGTGATTGTCGATAACCTCAGCCTGAATCAGCGGCATTGACGCATAGCCGCCGCCTACGCAAAAAAGACCGACCTTGACAAAGCTCCAAAAAAGTTCCCAGTAAATCATTTGCCAGCCTCCTTACGCATACTTTTTGTCACGCAGCAGAAAGAAGCCGATAATGGCATCCACAATAACTGCGTACATCAAATTAATATTAAAGAAATAATTGGCAATAAACGTGCCCGCAATAATCACAAGCGGCAGCGTCAGCTTTTTCTTCAGCTCCTTCCGGAGCAGGTCAATCGCCACATTAATAATAATCGCCGTTGCGCCGCACTGCATACCCTTTAAAAGCAGCTGGATATACTGGTTGTGCGCAAAGCTGTCATAAGCATAGGAAATTAGCGTCAGCGTAATCAGCGGCGGCAGAATCGTCGCCAGCAGTGCGACTAGCGTGCCTAAAAAGCCGCCCATGCGGTAGCCTAGGATGATAGCCGAATTTGCCGCCACAACGCCAGGCGCTGACTGCGCAATCGCTACAAGATTGAGCGCATCCTTATCGTCTAGCCATTTATATTCATCAACAAACTTTGCCTTCAAAAGCGGTATAATAACAAAGCCGCCGCCAATCGTAAAGGCGCTGATAACAAAGGTTGACTTGAAGAGCTTCCAGTAGAAATTTTTCTCTGCTGCTGCCTCCTGCATATTTAACAACTCCCTCATTTGTAGAATAGAAACATTATAGCACAATCAACGGCAAAAAACACTATTAGGCTATGCTATTTCCAATAAAAAAGCACACCCTGCTGCCAAATCCTCAGCAGCAGAGTGCGCAATCCTATAGCCTATTCAAGCTATGTTATACAGTTTTTGATGCAGCGATTACATCATACCAGGCATACCGCCGCCCATCGGAGGCATTGCCGGCATAGCGCCTTCCTTAGCAGGCTTGTCAGCTACGATGGATTCAGTGGTCAGAACCATAGCAGCGATGCTTGCAGCATTTTGCAGTGCGCTTCTGGTAACCTTAGTCGGGTCAACGATACCAGCAGCAATCATGTCAACATATTCCTCAGTCAGAGCGTTGAAGCCGTAGCCTTTTTCGCTGCGTTTGATGGTGTCGACAATAACTGCGCCTTCCAGACCAGCATTGTAAGCGATTTGGCGAACAGGCTCTTCGATAGCGCGTTTAACGATTTCTACACCGGTCTTTTCGTCGCCGGTAGCTTCGATGTTTGCCAGAGAAGCTTGAACCTGCAGCAGAGCAGTGCCGCCGCCAGCAACAATACCTTCAGCAACAGCAGCGCGGGTTGCGTTCAGAGCATCCTCAATGCGCAGCTTTTTGTCTTTAAGCTCAACCTCGGTAGCAGCGCCAACCTTGATAACAGCTACGCCGCCAGCCAGCTTAGCCAGACGCTCTTGCAGTTTTTCTTTATCAAAATCAGAAGTGGTTTCCGGAATTTGTGCACGGATTTGTGCTACGCGAGCAGCGATAGCATCCTTGTCGCCGAAGCCATCAACGATGGTGGTCATTTCTTTGGTTACGCGAACCTGACCTGCACGGCCAAGGTCTGCAACAGTTGCGCTGTCCAGCTTACGGCCAACCTCTTCACTGATAACAGTAGCACCAGTCAGAGTTGCGATATCCTGCAGCATTGCTTTACGACGGTCGCCGAAGCCAGGAGCTTTAACAGCAACAGCCTTGAAGGTGCCACGCAGCTTGTTGACAACCAAGGTTGCCAGTGCTTCGCCTTCAACATCTTCAGCGATGATGAGCAGCTCGCCACCGTTTTGAACAACCTTTTCCAGAACCGGCATAATGTCGGCAATCATGGTGATTTTTCTATCAGTAATGAATACGTACGGATTGCTCAGTACAGCTTCCATTTTGTCAGCATCGGTTGCCATGTACGGGGAAATGTAGCCACGGTCGAACTGCATGCCTTCAACAGTTTCCAGATGAGTTTCCATAGTTTTGGATTCTTCAACAGTGATAACACCGTCGTCGCCAACCTTTTCCATAGCGTCAGCAATCAGATTGCCGATTTCGTCGTCAGCAGCGGAGATAGAAGCAACCTGTGCTTTTGCAGCTTTGGTTTCAACCTTTTGGGAAACATTTTTCAGTTCGTCAACGAGAACATCAACTGCCTTTTTGATGCCTTTTTTCAGAACCATCGGGTTAGCACCAGCAGCAACGTTGCGCATGCCTTCGTTAATCATAGCCTGTGCCAAAACGGTAGCAGTAGTGGTGCCGTCGCCGGCAACATCGTTAGTTTTGATGGATACTTCTTTAACCAGCTGTGCGCCCATGTTTTCAAACGGATCCTCCAGCTCGATATCACGAGCAATGGTTACGCCATCGTTAGTAATGGTCGGTGCGCCGAATTTCTTTTCCAGAACAACGTTACGGCCTTTAGGACCAAGAGTTACTTTTACAGCGTCAGCCAGAGCATTTACGCCACGCTCCAGGCTGCGACGTGCTTCTTCATTAAACAGAATTTGTTTAGCCATTTTATATCGCTCCTTTAGTTAATAACACAATTAATTTTTTAAGGCTGCTTAGAAAGTATTAGATGCGAAGAATGATGACGAAGGCGTACTAGAGGTACGTCAAGGAATCATTCTGAAGCAGATGATGCTTTATAAGCAGACTTCGTATATTATTTTTCGATTACTGCGAACAGATCACGTTCACTAAGAATGAGATATTCCTTGCCTTCATGCTTTACAGGAGTGCCGCTGTATTTTGCGAAGATTACTTCGTCGCCAACCTTAACAGAAGGCTTCAGCAGAACACCATTATCGGTATATTTACCAGCACCTACAGCCAAAACCTTGCCTTGCTGCGGTTTTTCTTTAACAGCAGTGTCCGGCAGGAAGATGCCGCTGGCAGTCTTTTCTTCAACTTCTACAGCCTCAACGATAACATGATCAGCTAAAGGTCTTAAATTCAACATTTTTTCATAACCCCTTTCGAGTATGTATTCTTACTTTTTCAGTGAGAGTGTAAATTTGGTTGTTAGCACTCAATTTGTCCGAGTGCTAATCACAGTTCTTATTATATACGTAAATCAAAAAAAAGCAAGTCTTTCGACCTGCTTTTTTACAAATTTGTCGCAAATTAATGCTTGCGCTTCTCCGCCGCCTCGATGATGCTCTCGGCCAGCTCCTTCAGGGAAATGCGCTTCGCCATGCTGAACTGCTGCATGCGACGATACGCCTCCTGCTCCGTCATGCCATGCGCGGTCATAAGAATGCCCTTCGCACGGTCCAGGAGCTTACGCGTTTCCAGGCTGTCCTTGAGCTGCTCCAGCTCATCATTCAACGACTTCACCTCGGCAAAGCGCTTTACAGCAACCTCCATCGCCGGGAACAGCTGCTCCTCGCGGATAGGCTTGACAAGATAAGCTATCACGCCGGCATCCGTCGCCTTGTCCACAATATCCTGCTGGCTGTACGCTGTCAGCAGCAGCACAGGCGCAATGTTTTCCTCAGCAATAATTTTCGACGCTGTAATGCCATCCATAATCGGCATCTTGACATCCATAATAATAAATTCCGGACGCAGCTCTCGTGCCAGCTTCACTGCCTCTTCGCCGTTTGCCGCTTCGCCGACAACCTCATACCCTGCGTCCTGCAGCATTTCGCGCAGATCCAGACGCAGAATGGCTTCATCGTCAGCCAATAATATTCTCAACTTCTTTAACATCTTCCATGCCCCTCCTTTGGAATTGTTACCAAAGCTAGTGTACCGCCCTGCTCACGATTCGTCAAGGAAAAACTTCCGCGCAAATCTGACTCAGCCATCGTGCGGATAATTTTCAAGCCTAAGCTTTCACGCATCGCCTGTAGCGAAAAGCCCTCCGGCAGACCAATGCCATCGTCGGCTATCGAAAGCAGATATTGCTGCTCTTCTTCTATAAAATGCACCTCAAGCATGCCTTGCGAGCGTCCCTCAAAGGCGTGCTCAATCGTATTTTGCAGCAGCTCATTTAAAATCAGCGCAATGCTCGTCGCCTTATCCGAGGGCAGCTGCACCTCGTCCGCCTTGAACTCTGCCTTCAGCGTAAACTCCGGGTTCAGCATGCTGCTGATAATCGCCTGATAAATGCCCTTCGCCACCTTCGCCACATCAATCAGCCCGGTATCCTGCTGCGAAAGATATTCATGCACAATCGCAATGCTGTTGACACGGTTTACGCAGTCGCGCAGCACTATTTTGGTTTCATCGCTCTGCGCCCTGCGCTCCTGCAAGCGCAAAAGGCTGGCAATCGTCTGCAGATTATTCTTCACGCGATGATGGATTTCCTTAATGACTACCGACTTAATCAGCAGCTCCTCATCCTTCTTGCGCAGCTCCGTAATATCCTGCAAAATTACGATAGCGCAGCCGCCCTTCGGCCGCGGCACAACTGGCAGGATGCGGATAGACAGCAACAGGCCGTGCATCGTGAACTCCTTGCTTTCCGCCGTGCCTGTTTCCATAACCATGCCGACCAGCGGCCAGTTTATCGTCACATCATTCGTGCGGCAGCCAATCACATCCGTGATATCCATCACGTCAAACATGTGACGTGCGCGATTATTCGCCGCCACAATCGTGCGGTTCGCATCCACAACCATAATGCCGTCGGAGGGCAGCAGGCGTGCATAATTAGCATTATTGCCCGCAGACTGGCGCAAATTGCACAAAAGCTCGAACGATTGGGAAATAATGATTTCATCCTGCGCCGCGCTTTCAAAGCTGACCGCACCATAGCAGCGTCCCCAGCTGTCACGCAGCGGAAAAACATTCAGGCTGTTGAACATGCCCAGCGACCACTCACGCTTGCCGGCTACAGGAACGTTCTTCTGCAGCACACGCGCCACCAGCGGCTCCTCCACCGAGCGCACGCGGCGTCCCGTAAGGTCAGGACGAGCGTTGCCCACCTGCGTCATAGCCTGCTCCTGCTTATATACGTTAATAAATTTTTTATTCTCTGTTGGCAGATAAATTGTAACAGCCGCATGGGCAATATCTGCTGCCAGCCCCAGGGACTGCTGCATTGCCTGTAAACTATTTCTCTGTTCTGCTGTTAAATTGCTCAACATGTTGCGTTCTTCTCCCTCTAAACTGTTTTTTCCACAGCTTTACAAAATAATCCACTTAATTATCCACCATATCCACAAGCTTATACACAGGCAAATTCCCTATATAACGGCTTATTTCCCACTTATCCACAGTATGCACAGACTTATACACACGCGTGGACACTTGTCTAGCCAAGCTTTAATGATGGATTCGCGTTCAAATCCAGTGTACTGAACGCGCCTGCCTGATACATAAAATAACCGCGGCAGGCAATCATAACAGCGTTGTCCGTGCATAAAATCTTAGTCGGATGCACAAGCTCGCAGCCAATTTTTTCCATCGCCGCTGCCAAGGTATTTTGCAGCGTTTTGTTAGCCGAAACGCCTCCGGCCAGCACAATTTTTTTATAGCCGGTCGCCTGCATGGCATGCACTGCTTCCTTCACCAGCGCATCGACAACAGCCTTTTGGAACGATGCTGCAACGTCAGCACGGTTCACCTCACGCTTCGCCTGCTCCTGGTTATGCAGATAGTTGATAACTGCGGATTTCAGGCCGCTGAAGCTGAACTCATAAGGCTTATCCAGCTTCGCCAAGGGAAAGTGCATCGCTTCATCATTACCAGTAAGCGCCAGATTTTCAATTTCCGGACCGCCCGGATACGGCAGGCCCATAACACGCGCAATCTTGTCGAAGGCTTCGCCTGCAGCATCGTCACGCGTCTGGCCCAGCATCTCGAAGTTGTTATAGCCGGTGACCTTCAAAAGTGCCGTATGACCGCCGCTGACTACAAGCGCCATGAACGGCGGCTTCAGCTCGCTGTCAGCCAAAAAGTTGGCAAAGACATGGCCTTCCAGATGGTTGACGCCGATTAACGGCTTGCCTGTCGCCCACGCCAAGGATTTGGCAGCGGAAAGGCCGACGAGCAGCGCACCGACAAGACCGGGGCCGTAGGTCACAGCCACAGCATCAATATCGTCCATCGTCACGCCTGCCTGAGTCAAGGCTTCATCAATTACCGGCATAACATTTTCAATATGCTTGCGCGAAGCAATCTCCGGCACAACGCCGCCAAACTTGCGGTGAATAACAATCTGCGAGGAAATAATATTGCTCAGCACCTCGCGTCCATTTTTTACTACGGCAGCAGCAGTCTCATCACAGCTGCTCTCAATGCCTAAAATATAAATATCCTTCTGCTCCTTATTCATGTCCTGCTCCTTCTTTATACAGCCACATGATAACTGCATTTTCGTGATTATCCTCATAATAGTTCGGACGAATGCCCTCGCTGGCAAAGCCGCAGGTCAGATACGCCTTCTGCGCCGCAATATTGCTTTCGCGCACCTCCAGCGTAATCGCCTCAGCGCCCAGCTCCCAGGCCTTGTTGACCAAAGCAGCAGTCAGGCGCGTACCATAGCCCTGTCCACGCTCAGCGTCCGTCACAGCAACGCGCGTAATCTGCGCCTCGCCTGCCACCAGCCAAAAGCCTGCATAGCCGACGAGCTGGCCTGCAACCTCCATAGCGAGGTAGGTCGTCAGGCTGTTGCCCAATTCATTTTGCAGCATGCCCTCATTCCAGGCATCATAAAAAGATTCCGCCTCTATCTTGACGATTGCAGGAATATCCTCTGCTGCCATGGCTCTGAAATTGATTATTGTTTGTGCTTCTTCTCCCACAGTTCCTCCGCCTCAGATCTTCTAATATAGTATGGCTCCAGGCCAAAAATTTTTCTATCGTTATCTGCATCAAATTCGTCCTGCGCCAAAAGTGCTGCGCTACAAGCTCGCGGCATACGCAAAGCCTCCGGTGCTGCCTTGATAAAATCAGGCAGGCCCTTCTTCACCAGCTTCTCGCACTCGCCCAAAAGCAGCGACTGCGTTCCCGTCAGCGCCATACGCTCCAGTGCCTGCTCCGCGCTGACCACAGCCACAGGTGCCAGCTCTACCAGCTTGCCGTTTTCCCATTGATATAACGCCTGATAGAAATTGCCCTTCTGCGCATCCAGCACCGGAGAAAGCACAACGCCCTCCAGCGGCAGATTATACGCCAGCGCCTTCAGTGTATCCACGCCATGCAGATAGCACTGCCAGCTGTACGCCATCGCCTCTGCCGTCGCCAGACCGATACGCAGGCCGGTAAAGGAGCCAGGCCCCATGCTTACAGCGATTAGTTCAATCTCGCTTTTCTGCACTCCTGTACGTGTCAGCAGCTGGTCAAGCTGCGGCAGCAGACCTTCGCTATGCGTATGCCCCATATTAATCGTGTATTCTGCCAGAATCGTCTTATCGCGGCATAAGGCGACTGTGCATACCTTCGTCGCCGTATCAATTGCCAAAGTCAGCATCTTTTTCTACCTCCCCAAGCAGCTCTTCATAACGCTCTCCCTTCGGCTCCAGCACAGCCCTGCGGCCTGCCCCGTCCAAACGCAGCGTTATCTGCAAATATTCCTCAGGCAGCTGCTCGCTGAACAGCTCTGCCCATTCAATCAACGTCACGCCATCGCCGCCGACATATTCATCGAAGCCGATATCCTCCAGCTCCTCCGGACGGTTCAGACGATATAAATCAAAGTGACGTACCTCCAGCTCCGTCCCCTGATAGACATTCATAATCGCAAAGGTCGGACTCGTCACGTCCTCGCTGCTTACGCCCAGCGCTTCAGCTACACCTCTGCTCAGCAGCGTCTTGCCGGCACCCAGATCACCCGTCAGGCAAAAAACATCGCCGTCAACAGCATGTCTGCCCAGCAATTTTCCCAACGCCTCTGTTGCAGCTCTGTCCTGTAAATAAATTTCCATAGTTAGCTCTCCATCTGAAAAAATCTGAAAAAAGCGGTACATAGGTACCGCTTAAATTTTACAACAAAGTTTTATTACGTTCGAGCGGATCCTCAACATCCATATGTCCACTCAGCGTAATCACCTTTTTGCCTTCAACCAAAATCTGCACCCGCTTGATTTCCTTGAACTCCGTCAGCGTGTTCGTAATCGCATAGCAGAGCATCATTTCACCATAAGAGCCCTGACCTTTTTTAGCCAGCTCCTTAGAAAAATCAGCGTAGGCCGTGCCGTTCTTGTCGATTTTCAGGCTCAGCACCTTCGTGCCGATAGGCACAACATCGTCCATACGTGCATCCTGCGGCTTCGTGCTGACTAAAGCAATCAGCGCATTCTCCGGCAGAGATTTGTCATTTGCAGGCAGCGTGATTTTTTCCGGCAGCAGCTTCTCCGAACCATCGGCAGCAGCACGATAAACAATAAAGCTGATATTCTGCGCCGGCTTCTGCTGCGCTGCCGCAATCTTATCAGACTTCGCAGGCTGATTCGTATTATTCTGCTCGCTGCAGCCGCCCAAAAGGGCTGCGCATAAAACAAGCAGCATTACAATAATTTTTTTCATCATCCTTGCCCCCTGTTTATGCAAAATATTTTTCAATACCTGCCGCAATAAGGCGGGCAGTTTTATTTTGGAACCACTTGCCCTTCATCAGCACAAGCTCCTTCTCGTTGCTGATAAAGCACATCTCAACCAAGGTCGCCGGCATACTGATACGCTTGATAACATAGAAGTTTGCCTGACGCACGCCCAAGTCATCTACACCAAAGTTAGCTGTGAGCTGGTCCTGGATGGACTTCGCTATACGCAGATCATTGCTCGTCTTGGGATAATAGTAGGTAGAAAAGCCGCCAACATTTTTATTCACCGAGGAATTGATATGCAGGCTGACAAAAAGGTCAGAATTATATTTTTCGCCTACATTAACACGTGCCTGCAGCTCATCAGCGTCGCTGGCATTCGGTCCATAAACATCAACATCAGTAGTGCGCGTCATATAAACCTTGGCGCCCTTCTTCTCCAGCAGCTCCTTGACAGCCTTGGTGATAGCCAGAGTAATATTTTTCTCCTTCGTACCGTCGCTGCCGATAGCGCCAGGGTCACTGCCACCATGACCTGCATCCAGCGTAATAATTTTGCCGGACAGACCGCCGCTTGTGCGGAACTTGCCGTTGCCGACAATTTTCGTCTGCTTGCTGCTTGCATTAACAACCTTGGGCGACGTGCTATTCTTTACTTCCTTTTTTTCTTTATCCTTTTCAGGCTGCTTAGTTTCCTTCTTCGAAGTAATCGTCGTCTGCTTCGTTTCCGTCGGAGCAGGCGTCGGCTGCTTTACTGCAGCTGTGCTGCTCTTCACAGACGTACCTGACTGCGCTGCACTCGTAGTGCTCTTCACAGGAGTGCTCGGCTGCGCAGGTCTTGCTCCGGCCGGACGAGTCGGACGGCTGCTCACTACCGGCCTATTGCTCACAACAGGAGCGGTGGTCTGCGCCGGTGCTTTCACGCTGCTCTGCGCAGGAGCCTTGGCCGTGCTCTGCACCTGTGCCTTCACACTGCGCTGCGCAGGCATTATATCCAGCACCACGCGGAAGGGGCGGTTCGTCTGCGCATCCTTCTTCAGCGTAAAGCTCTTGTAATGACTTTCAGAAAGGCTCTGGCGCAGTGGCACACGCACAATCGTGTAATGCTCCTTGTCCACAACCTGATAGCTGGTCGCCAGCGCACTTTTTACATTTCCCTGCGCCGCTACCTGCGAGCCCTTCGACGCATTCACCGTCAGGTTCAGCACGCTGCCCTCTATATCGACAGCATAGCCTGCATTATCCGTCAAATCTACTACGAAGCGCAAAACCTCTTCCTTATTCACGCCCCATTTTACATCTGTTATCTGCGCCGCCTGTGCCGCTGCACATACAAGCAGCGAGCAGGCCAACGCTATCAGCACAAATATCTTCCGCAATAGTGTCACCTCGCGATTGTTCAACTCCCTAGATATTTACAACTCTTGCAATCAGCTTTTTTATTTTATCACTTTTGCCTTGCTTCTGTAAATATTACTCTGCCTCTGCACCGTAAAGCACCTGCTCACGTGCCTGCGGCAGCAAAGCAGCCAGCTCTCCGGCAGCCAGGCCGATATCAATACCCGTCAGCTCGGCAGCCAGACCATGCAGATAAACGCCGCAGATGGCAGCCTCCTGCAGGCTGATTTCCTGCGCCGCCAGCCCGGCAATAATACCCGTCAGCACGTCACCGCTGCCACCTGTAGCCAAGGAGCTATTGCCTGTGCTGTTCACATAAACCGTGCCGTTCGGACAGCCAATAACAGTCGGCGCACCCTTTAAGACCACGATAGCCTGCCATTGCTCGGCATATTTTTTAGCAATATTGATGCGGTCTGCTTCAATCTCGGCAATCTCTAAGCCGGTCAGACGTGCCATTTCGCCCGGATGCGGCGTCAGCACCTTCTGCGCCTGCATAGCAGCAAGAATTTCTGTATGACCAGACAGCGCTGTCAGCGCATCTGCATCAATGACTACAGGAGTCGTGATTTTTTGCAGAATCGTGCGTACAGCCTCCTGCGTGCTTTCGCTCGTGCCCAGACCGGGGCCGATAGCCAGCACATCAGCAGCCTCAGCACTGCTTGCCACATCGCTTGCTGCGCCGCCGCCCAAAATACCTGGCATACGCTCCAAAAGGCCGTGTACCATAACCTCCGTCAGCTTAATTGCCAGCACGTCGCGGCTGCTGAGCGGCGTATACAGAGAAACGAGGCCTGCGCCAGCCTTAACTGCTGCATCGCTCGCCAAAGCAGCTGCGCCTGTATAGCCGGGACTGCCTGCACAGATAACAACACGGCCGGCATCACCCTTATGCGCATTTGCCTTACGCAGCGGCAGCAGCTCACGCACAATCTCGTCCGTCAGACGATACTTGTCGCTCTGGTACTCCTCTACAAGCTTCACTGGCATACTGATATCTGCCAGCTCAATATCGCCGCAATATTCACGTCCAGGATATAAAAGCAGGCCGGTCTTTACCAAAGCCATCGTCACCGTATGGTCAGCACGCACAGCATTTTCGCTAACTGCACCGTTGTCGGCATTTACGCCTGTCGGTACGTCAACAGCAAGAATATACTTTTCGCTCTTGTTCAGCAGCTCGCAGGCACGCAAAACGTCGCCCTCCAGCTCGCCATGAAAGCCGGTGCCCAGCAGCGCATCTACAAGCACGTCTGCCTTGCTTGCTGCCAGCTCTGCCAAAACCCAATCATCCTCTGTGCTCAACGCCTCCACGCGGCCACCGGCCTTCGTAAACATTGCCAGCTCCAGAGCAGCATCACCCTGTACAGCATCCAGCGCAGCGCCAACGACAAAGGCACGCACGCTCACGCCATAGCTTTGCAGCCAGCGTGCTGCGCCCAGGCCATCGCCGCCGTTATTGCCGCCACCGCAGAAAATAACTACGCGCTCGCCCTCCAGCGCCGTCAAAGCCTCATGCACGGCCTCAGCCACAGCCTGCGCCGCATTATCCATCAGTAAAATACCCGGCATAGCATAATCATTTTGCGCCTGTACGTCCAGCGCCTTCATTTCCTTTGCAGTTACAAGTTTCATTTTCCATCCTCCATTACAACATACGCAACAGCCGTATCACGGCCATGACTCAAGCTAATATTAATTCTGGCAGCGCCCAGCCGCTCTGCTAACTCCCTATGATAGCCTCGCAGTTCCACAACAGGCTTGCCCAATTCATCATTAGTAACAACTATCTCCGTCAGCTCGCCGCCGCGCAAGCCGGTACCCAACGCCTTGAGCACTGCCTCCTTCGCCGCAAAGCGCGCTGCATAGCTCGCCGCCGCCTGCTTGCCACGCGACTGGCAGTAAGCAATTTCCTCTGCAGCAAAGACTCTCCGCACGAAGGCAGCTCGCTCTATTGCCCGGGAAATCCGTTCAATTTCAATTATATCACAGCCCACGCCGATAATCATCCGCAGCACTCCCTTACTCATCTTTAAGAAGCAGACTGGCTGGGGTAAGCACAGCTGCTTCTGTAACTATATTTAATTCTTCCCAAAGCATCGAAAATCCTTTTTTTATTTTTGCTTTTCACAAAAAGGTCGCAAAAAAAGCAAGAAAGGCCGTCGCCAACGCGACAGCCCCTCAAAAATTTTATTTTACATAGAAAACGCGGTTCGGCTTACGCTTCAAAGCAGGCGGCACCTTGCCATTGATATAGCCGAGAATGCAGTGGCCAACGCCCTCATACTCGCCCTCAATGCCCCAGTCCTTGAGCAGCTGCTTGCCTTCCTCGCTCTCGAACTCCTGCTTAGCACGGTTAATCCAGCAGCTGCCTAAGCCTACGGCATGAGCTGCCTGCATCAGATTGCCCATGATAAGGCTTGCGTCATAAATGCCATTCTTGTTGCTCTTCGGCGCCAGCACAATCAAAACAACCGGCGCACCATAAAAGGTATCACTCTTCGTACCCATGATAGCACGGTTCATCTGCGACAGCTTGTCGCGCACCTCTTTATTCGTAACCGCAACGATAATCGAATCCTGCTCGCCGTGACCGCTGGCAGCGTAAAGGCCTGCCTCGATAACCTGGTCAATCAGCTCCTGCGGCACCATGTCGGGCTTATAGCTGCGAATGCTTCTGCGTTCCATCAAAGCCTGTAATTCTGTATTCATATTTATCAGCTCCTTGTGTTAAGCAAAATTACACACTTATATTCTAACAAAAATGCAGAAGCTTGTGTGAAACGTTTTTGTAAATTACAAAGGACATGGCGCGAAGGAAAAGACCTGCAGCCTTACTTCCGTAAAGCCGCAGATCTTTAGTTTCACTCAATACTACGCGCTCTGCTTAGTTGCCAACGCACGCACCTCTTCACAAGAAAGCTTCGTAGTACGCACAATAAAATCTTCACTCATACCCTCTGTCAACAAGTTCTTCGCAAATTCAACATTGCTTTGATGGGCTGCCTCTTCTGCAGCCTTCTCAGCCTTATTATTTGCGTAAGCCTCAATAATATCCGTCATGTCAATCTCGCCCTCCTTCGTACTCTTAAAATAATTCACTGTATCTGCCAGTTCTTTATAATGCATCTTCGCAGGATTACTGCAATTAAAGTCCTGCATCAGCCTGCCGAGCGGCGTATCGTCCTGACAGGCAGCATTCACATAAACGATATGCGAGCCGTCGCCAAAAGCTTCGCCAGTTTCATCAACACTCCGCTGAATATGATAAAGCGGTCTGCCATTTTTCAGCACATCAGTTTCTGTAATAAAAATCACGTAAGCATCCGGCAAAGTCTCGTACTTTTTACCTTTATCAAGAAAGTGCATATCCAGCGCACCACAATAAAAACGTGCTCTTTGCACAGAAGCGCCCTCGTCGCTTCGCTGAATCTCTACATTAAACTGCGTACCATTCTCATCCTCAGCCAGAATATCCAGCTGCGCGGAATGCCCGTAAAGATTTTGCAGCCACTGCTGCACACTTACCTTACGTACTTTAATTTTATCATTTTTAAGAATAACGCGCAACATTCGCTGCGTTGCGGGGATATTGCCGTCAAAAACCTTATTCATAAAGCGGTTATTCATTAACGTGATATCATCGACAACCTGCCTGAATGTTTGATAACGCTCCATTACATTTTGCATATCTCGACCTACCTTTTTATAATTTTCAGACTAGTCTATGCGATTAGTATACCAGAAGAGTAATCAGAAGTCAATATATTTTCTGATAATTATGGTGGGATTATTCGCTGGTTATGATACCCCTTTGTCAGCTTCGCTGACAGCTCCCCTTACAGGGGAGCCTCATTCGCAGAACCTCCGTAACGGTAGTACGTCGAATAAGCTCTCCCTGTAAGGGAGAGATGCCTGCGAAGCAGGCAGAGAGGGTACCAAAAAAGCACCTGACAAAGGACATCTCCTCTGACAGGTGCTCTCTTCATTTTTTACCTTACACGAACCAATTACTTACCTTTAGCCGCCAGCTTCTCCACCATCGCCTCAAGTCTTGCAATCTTTTCATTTTGCACAGCCAAAGTCTCATTCAGCGCAGCGATCTGCTCATTCTGAGCCACTACGGTCTTCACCAAAGCTGCCTTCGTGGTCGGCGTCTTGCTCGGACGGTCGAGCGCAAAGCTTACGCCTGCGTTCACCATATTCTCGCCATTGCCCATGTTGCCGGCGATGCTGAACATCACCTGCTCGCTCGGACGATAGAACGCGCCGATAGCCGCAGCGCTTGCGCCGTGATAGCTGCCCACGCCTGCTGCGAAGGTGAGCTTGTTGTCAGAGTCGAACTCCATCGGGTGCAGTGCTGCCAGAGCTGCCGCACCAGCACCAACCTTGTTCACCTTCGTGTCCAGCTTGCTCACTGCGCCGCCGAGGGTATCCACTCTGCCGCCCAGCTCGTCTACGCGACCGTTGACTTTTTCAATATCCTTCGCGTTTTGCTTCGTTTTCTCATCTACCTTCACTACAGCGTCAGACAGATTATTGCCTAAGCCTGCGGTAGTCAGCTTGCCAGTATCGCCAACCTTATCATTCACCTTTACTACAGCGTCAGACAAATTATCGCCTAAGCCTGCGGTAGTCAGCTGGGTAGTATCGCCAATTTTCTTCTCGTTGTCTTTTGCTTTGTTCAGAGCAGTCTCTGCTTTTGTGTTCACCTTCACCACAGCGTCAGACAGATTATTGCCTAAGTTTGCTGTGGTCAGCTTGCTTGTATCACCAATCTTATTATAAACAGTTTCGCCGTTCACAAGGTTTTTATCGCCATTTGCGATAGCACCAGTTCCCAGCGTTTCTGCCCACTTAGAGCCTGCGCCAGTTGTAATATTATCACCATTTGCATTGGCCTTATTGCCTACCTCAGTTTGCAAGCCAGTAAACTTAGTATTAGCATCTAACATAGTATTGAACTGCTCTTGCGTCAGCGTAGAGCCGCCTCCTGCCAAAGCAGAAGCATCAACCTTAATTGTCGGCCCATTAGCGCCTGCATTAGTTTGGAGAGTGACCTGACCGCTGCCGTCAGCAGCCAAGGTAAGGTTGTACTCACCAGCTTTTATAATCTGTCCAAAGGTCGCAGCGTCGGTATTTTTAGTGCCGTCAGTAACATTTACGATTCTTCTTGTTTTTGGAGCCGGACCAAAATAACCAGTGACACCACCGCTACCTACAGAAACAGTATTTTCTTCATCCGCAATAGAACCAAAACCTATTGCGACAGAGTATTCTTTTTTAGCTTCTGCTCCAACACCTATTGCATCGGAAAAAACAGTACTTTTTGCGTTTGCCCCCAAACTTATACCAAACGCTGCTGCTTCTGCCATACTACCTATTGCGGTACTAAAACTATAATCTGCCACAGCACCATAACCTATTGCAGTGCTATCGTTCGCAACTGCTTTAGCTTTAGCACCAATTGCCACAGAGTTATAAGTAGGCATATATACACCAGCACTATTAATATTATCTGTTTTAGCTTCAGACCCAATTACAACCGAATCATGACCCATAGATACAGCCCCATCGCCACAGATAATATTTTTTTTCGCATCAATGGTCACATTCTCCGCAAACGCACTCTGCGCCCCCACGAAGCTCATACCACACACCGCCAGCACCGCCAAAGCAATGCGCGCTTTTTTCGCTGCACTCATCAAAACAGTTTTTTTCATACGTACACTCCTCCTAGCCTTTAAGCTTGGCTACAATTTTAAACAAATCCTCGACGCTATAACCTTTATTTGAGGATTTATCAGCTGATTTTTCTATATCCACAAAAAAATCATTCATACTACAGGCAAATATTTCTCGCAGAATTATCAAATGATCAATGGTAACTGCGCAGCGCCCCGACTCGATATTCGACATATTCGATTGACTGATTTTCAATCCGTCCGCCAGCTGCTTTTGCTTCATTCCTTTAGCCAGACGCATCATTTTGATGCGTTTGCCAACCAGACCTGCATTTTTGCTAATCATCTCACCCTCTCATTCTTCGACACTACGCCTAAACAGCCTTCAAAGCTCTCATTTTCTAATAAAACGTTAATAAATTTTGGCTTACCGCGTCTTGCAAAAGATTATAACATAAGTGTACCCCCCCACAAGACATTTATGGGAGGGCCTTCTACTTTTTTTATTTACTTTATTCAGTCATAATCTTCACATTCTTCTCAACCTTGTGTATGAACAGCTCCATATCGCCGCCAAGCTCCAGCACTATGCTCCGCAGCAGATAGAACGAGGCATCAACCTCGCCCTTTTCAATCTTCCTCAAGCCTCTTGTGGTGATCTGCAGCCTTGCTGCCATCTCCTCCTGACTTATGCGCTGTTCATTACGCAGGGAAAAGAGGTACTCGCCTACGGCTTTTGCCAATACTTTCGATTTCTCGTCCATAAAGTACACTCCCCCGCAAAATGCTTTGCGTATAGAGTAGTATACAAAACCCCTTTGCAGCTCAAAACAGGAACTATAGTTCCTATTTCTTACAATTCGCAATTTTCTATGCTAAAATAAACTCATCAAGCTTGATGTAGTACAGCACAGAATTCTGTCATACGCAGCACTTTGACTGCCACAGAAAGGTTGTAATCAACATAGTAAAACAAAAAAATACGGCCAAGCGCGCACGCTTTACTCCCACGGAGCTGGAGCAGCTGATTGCCGCCGCCCAAATGCAGGACGCAGACGCTTTAGCAAAGCTCTGCACTGCCTTCACGCCGCTGATTCTCAAGGAGGCGCATTATCCGAGCGTTTTTGATGCGCTGAGCGAGGACGCTGTGAACACCGCCTGGGTTATCTTTTTGGAGTTTATCAAAAAATATAACGGGCGTGACTTTCGCCATCTGCCGGGACTCATCCAGTGCCATCTGCGCTATGAGCTGCTGCACAGTGTCATCAAACAGAATCACCGCAGCAAGGAAACCTCTTTAGAGAATGCTCTTTTGCAGCTTGGGTATTCGCCTATCGACAAAACCACCTTCAGCCTTGCGCTCCAGCAGGCACTCTCACAGCTTTCTAGTAAAGAACAGCTCGTCCTGCATTACTGCTATGAAGCAAATCTCTCACAACAAGAGGCAGCAGCTAAGCTTGGCTGCTCTGCCAGAAGTGTACGTCGTTATCTGACTATGGCTCTTGCCAAACTCAAACAGCAATTGAATAACAGTTAACCATTTTCGAGAACTCATTAGTGAAAGCTAGTGAGTTCTTTTTTATCAAGAAGATAGCGTATAGCATCAATCATCTTAGCTATAAAATCTTATACTATACAGTTAATTCTTACCACTAGCGTATACTATAATAATTATATTATATATATAACGTATAAGTAGAATTACTTCACTAAAGGTAACTACTAGCTATCGCTAGTAGTAGTAAATCATAGCCAAAGAAAAAAGACAGAGGAAGAAAAATTTAATAAAAAGAAGGAGACAGAAAAAAGAAATTTCACTTATACAATGGGGCATTTTTTGCTGAAAGCGGACAAGTCTGACAAAAATATTTTTAAAAAGCCGCGTAAAATTTTTTTCTGCAAGGCTGTCCGCTTTTGCCCTTTTTGCCCCCATTGTATAAGTGAGAGGCGCAAACAACAAACGCTAACCCAAAGCCTCTTGATGAAAGCTGAATCCGGATAAGCGAGTAATCGTAAAAAATTAAAAGGTGGCTTAGAATGTAGCAGCTGCGAAAAGCGGCGAACATTATAAGCCACCTTAGAAAAGGAGCTTGATGTAAAATGCTAGTGCCAAATCCCAAACGGATCAAACACAAAGAAGTACGAGCGTTGGCAAAAAATGCCAAAGGCCGCATCAAACACATCTATCTGCACTGGACAGCAGGACGTTACGGCCAGGCCTTCGATGAATACCATCTGAACATCGACGAACGCGGCGAAATCTACCAGACGTGCAACAGTCTTACAGACCTCAAGGCGCACACCTGGAAGCGCAATACGGCGGCAGTCGGCATCACCCTCTGCTGTGCTTACGGCGCAATGCTCAACAGCCGCTGGCAGCCTGTGTATAACGGCTACGAGCCTACAGAGCTGCAAGTCGCGCAGATGGCGGCGGTGGTGGCTATCCTCTGCCGCGAGCTGGAGCTGGAAATTTCCTTCTCCACCGTCAAGACGCACGCGGAGGTCGCCTTCCTTGATGGCTATGGTCCGGGACAGAATGATCCTGACATACGCTGGGACTTACTCGTTCTCAGCGGTCTGCCCGAAACGAAAAACCTGCGCCCCGGTGGCTATCTGCTGCGGGAAAAGGCGCTGGAGTACAGCAAGCTTTTTGAGCACAGCAAGGTGCTCGAACTGCCGCAACCGCAGGAGCTTAACCTGCTTGCGGCGTGACACCCCTCTCAGTCGCCTAACGGCGACAGCTCCCCCCGAGGGGAGCCTCTCTTGTAGCCTAACTTTAAATCTTAATCAACAAAGGAGCAAACTAAAATGGCAACTGTAAAACAAGAAGTAATCAAACGTAGTCTCATTATCAACGTAGCGAACGGAGTTGACGACAATGGCAAGACCAAAATCAAAGCCTTCACCTTCGGCAACCTCAAGGCCGAGGCCAAAGTGGAAGATGTATTTAAGGCTGCTAATGCGCTTGGCGGTCTGTATGCTGAGGAAGTCCAAAGCATCGTCCTGAGCGAAAAGAGCGAGCTGGCAGAGCAGCAGTAAGGGCGGCGGCTAATCCACACCCCACACTCTCACAAATCTTAATTAACAAAGGAGCAAATCACTATGGAAAAAATTCTCGAAATCTACTTCAAAACTGAAAACGGCAAAAAAACTCTCACTATCGCTAAACCCAACCAGTCCCTTGAGCTGGCGGCAGTAACCGAAGCGCAAAAGGCTATCATCGAAGCCAACGTGTTCAACACCTCCACCGGCGACCTGACCGAAGCTGTCGGCGCCAGCTACATTGTGAAGGACGTCGAACCTTTGGCGTAATAGCTGACAGGACACCCCCAGTCACTTCGCTGCGCTCAGTGCCAGCCCCCTTTCAGGGGGCACAAGAATGGTAGAGCTTACGTGCACTAGTCAACAAATTTTAGACACAAATCACAAAAAAATTTACAACCAAACA
>ERZ1026901.538-NODE-538-length-29449-cov-8.872321_pt1 | contig 29449 bp, 22 predicted proteins | sample MGYA00380179_ERZ1026901 | MGnify/ENA primary metagenome ERZ1026901 (study PRJEB33269, sample SAMEA4719815) | human gut metagenome | biome: human-associated habitat; feature: organic feature; material: feces | place: Cameroon | collected 2013-10 ... | reverse complement strand
ATATCAGTTCATTATAAAAAGCTTGGATTTTTGTCTTGACAACTGAACCACTATAGACAGCCCATGCGGCCATTGTATTTACCAGATATATGTTGCTTGCAATGGAACAAAGCCAAAACGAAGATCAGAGAACTCTTGGTGAGTTGTTCTTCTTTCTCATTGATGAAATGGCAGACATTACTTTCCGCGAGGTCACTTGCCATCCTGATGGATGCCTTAATGGCAAGCCTTCAGGAAATCTTAAAGCTCAGCGATAAACAACTGACTGCTTTCACTGTTGATTTTGAGGCAAGACTGCCGGAATATCTGCGTAATGCGCTTCATCCAGAGGTTGCAATAGCATAAATCACTATTTTGTTAGCTGAAATATTGAATTTTCAAGGTGCGAAGCCCATTTTAGGTATGGGAAGTCTTAGTAAGCTAATACATAATTGAAAATTTTTCTTTAGGACCCAGGTCTACTTTCTTTGAAATTGCGGTAATCGAACATTTCTATCTGTAATAAATGACTTTACCGTTTCTGGTCTAATTTCATACATTTTCTTAGTTCCTTATCTTTCGTATATTGTAATAACGTGTCTTCACAGTATCAATTATTAGTTAGTTCCATCTACATTCAATATTTAACACAGATGTTGGCATACCTACGAACTGAACATCAAATTTTAAACTTGGTTCAACTTTCGTACTTGCGTTATGAATTCTAAAACTAAGCTGCCATCCGTTATTCAAATACATTTCAACAGTATTCTCACTCTCTGGTTTAAATTCTAATGCAACTAACCTGGTCGGAAGCTCAACTACCGGAACTGTTATTGCAGATATTCTGCTTTTGCCCGGTTTATTTAACGTATCATGCATATTAAACGTATGAATCAGCGTAACACGTTTACTATCTTTACTTACAATCTTATAATAATCCTCAATGCCAATAAGATATTCTATCATCTTTCGTGGCATTGATTTATCCTTCCGGTATGAGCGATTTACTTCATCGATGAATGCTTGTAATAATGGAATGTATACCTTTTCATTTTTATTATCTAAATCTGACCATTTGACACCATTGCGCTTTGCATCTTTAAGTGTTTCAAAAATCGGTCCGACTGCGTCCCAGTAATCCTCACTACAAGGCATTTCGAACCATTCTTTTCCAAAATCCAATTTATGACTTAATCGACTATGCTTTACCGCATCATGATTGTGTTTAATGCTGAGACCGATCTCCCATTCAATATTATTTCTGCGAATAATAATATCTCTTACATCGCCTTTTGCCCCAGCCCCATCCTTTTGAAATTCGATTGTAAGTTCGCCATTATCTGCTTCAGACATTCTTGGTTCCAATTCAAGGACTGTATCAATTGCAGCATTAGCAGACGTAATGAACAGTTCCTGCATTTCATCATCCATTGAATCCCACGCTCGTTCATTTACCAATAAACTGGTATTTTCTACAATACGAGTTTTTCTGGATTCACACAGTGCTTTATATAACGTCTGAATCCATGCATATTCATAAGCTCGCCCTTGATCATTACTCTTTGAGCTCATTTTTTTCTCATTAGCTTCTCTTGCGTCAAGGACCTCATTATCAATATCAACAGTATCGCCCTTTCCATCAAGATACATTTTAATAGCTACTGCAATCTCATATGCTAAATTAACCGGCACAGCATTGCCAATCATCTTATATGCGGTATTAGTATCTTCATAAATAAATTTGAAATCATCCGGGAATCCTTGTACTCTTGCAACTTCACGAATTGTCATACGTCTATATAGATGTTCCTTACCTTCAACAAATCTGCAATCATTCTTACCGAATTTAACCATTTTAGGTGCTTGAGGGTGAAGCTGACATTGTCTTCCGGAAGCCTGTACCGTAAATGCTTGTTCATCCCATGATTTCACACGATTTCGACTCATAAAAATAGGTGAATACGCACCTGTGAAATATTCATTATTGTTAATTGCATCTGGATTATGATGATTTTTCGGTCCTGAAGGAACAGCCGTCTCCTGTAAATCCCAGATAATATCTCTTAATGTAATCTTCTTGGAATCATCTTTTGTGGAGCCCTTTGGAAATCCAAACTGTATATTTAAATCTTTTCTGAACCCAATATAAAACACCCTTTTTCGCTCTTCAGCAACACCATAATCTTTGGCGTTAACCAGGGTAAAAGACACATCATATCCCGCTTCCTCGAACATATGAAGAATATTCTGTACAGCCTCCGAATGTCTATCCGCTAACATTCCGCTAACATTTTCTGCCAGAAAAAACTTCGGTTGAAATTCTGTCAGAATTCTAATGTAATCAAAAAACAGTTGTCCTCTTGCATCTTTTATACCTTTTAATGAACCTGCCTCAGACCATGATTGACATGGTGGTCCACCAATTATTCCGTCAACTTCTCCATCTATGTATTGTGCAATGTCTTCTTTTGTAATTTGACGTACATCTCCTTCTATGAGATGTGTATTTGGATGGTTAACTTTAAAAGTTTCCCAAATTGTTTTATCAAATTCATTTGCAACAGGAATATTAAATCCTGCTTTTTCAAAACCTAAATCTAATCCTCCACAACCAGAAAAAAGACTTATAACATTCATCTGCATTACCCTTTCTTATTAATGATATACATTTCTCATATCTGAGTTATTCGAATTAATATCATCCGTAGTATTAATCGATAATCTGCTCAAACAATATAGAAGGCGACTTGCCATTTCGTCACCATTAGCTTCTAGTGGTGCATCAAATATTAATGATGAACTCAATTTTCCGTTTACAATATTCCAATCAACCTGAACAGCTAATGGTCTATTGCCATCATACTTTCTATAGTATGTCCGATAGTTTAACGCTTTACAGGCAAAATAAATCTTCGGATGTCTTTCTATATAATCCCCTATCGGAACCATTCTATCAATTACATCCTGTGCGGATCTTACTGTATCTGAAACAAGAATATACTCTGCTATTCCAGAATTTCGAATCAAACGTCCATTTACGTACGCATTTCTCTTATCTGGAGATAAATTAGTTCCAGCATAAACATCATATACCTGCTGTCTTGAAAGACACATTTCACCTGACAATTCTCCGCCTGGTTTGTTTAATAATTCAAACTTCCACCCCAGAGTTATTGCCCCCTTTTCGGTTCTCCTGAATTTTTCTTTATACACTCGCATTCTTTGTTCAAATTGACTGCGAATCCCTGATGTTGAATCTTCAATTATTATTCTCCAATCTGGTCCAAATAATTGTTCCGCCCGTTCCGAATTCATCTTATTCTCTAAAAAATCTGCATTTTCTTTTTTATAAGAGATTTTAATCTCTTCACTTCCATAATTGCTGCGTGCAGCTACATATACATCTGTTTTTGGTTCACCATAAGAACACGTCGGTTTACCAGCTTCTTCGACGATCATTCTTTTACCATTATGTGAAATTTCTGTACCTCGCTGGAAATAACTTAACATTCGTCTTTCAAAATCACCAAATGAAGGCATATTTTTTCTCTTCTTTCTTTTGTTTAATCAATTAGTAACTATATTTCTATTCATAATGAATGATATCATTCACACTACACTCTAAGAAAACGCAGATCTTTTCAATTACTTTATTAGAAACTGGCTGACCTTTTCCCATCTTGGCAACCGTTGCAGAACTTAATCCTAATTTTTCTACTAAGTCTTGCTTTTGCATCCCCTTATCAAGCAACAACTTCCACAATCCTATATATGATACATTCATAATAATCTCCATTCCGCCGCCTAGCGGCGGCACAAATAGTAATGAAAGTGTTTCACAGCTATACTCTATGACTTACAATAGTATGCAAGAAGCTATACTACAAAGCACGGAGAAGTAAGTTGTAAAAACTTTCTTTATTTTAGACAACATAATAATCAGTGTAAGTTCTGCCTTTTCAAGCACAAATAAGTGGCATCACGAATCCGTACACTAAGAATTGTTTAAGCACCTTAGTTTAATTGTGTGGCAGTTCAATCAATGGCTTATTATCATTTACGAAAGGAGTCTGACTATGAAAGTTACTTACCAAACCTGTTGTGGTGTCGATGTTCACAAATCTTTTCTAGTTGCCACAATTGTAAAAACTTCTGGCGGTATTGAGCCTTCTTATCAAAAGGAACGCTTTTCCACCTTTAACAATTCAATTCTCGAATTCAAGCAATGGCTTCTTGACAATGACTGTCATGATGTCTGTATGGAATCCACAGGTAAATACTGGGTTTCTGTCTTTAATCTTCTGGAAGATGAAATCAATGTTGTTATTGCCAATCCCAAGTGGGTAAAGGCTGTAAAAGGCAACAAAGATGATGCCAAAGATTCTAAATGGATTGGGGATTTGTTCCGTCTTGGACTTGTCAAAGGCAGTTATATTCCTTGCAAGAAAGTCCGTATTCTCAGGGAATACACTCGCTATCGTTACAAGCTTGTTTCCTGCCGTTCAAGTGAAAAGAATCGATATCAGAATGCTCTTACTGTCTGTAATGTTGCATTAGATTCTGTTGTTTCCGATATCTTTGGGAAGTCATCCACATCCATTATCGACTATCTGCTTGAACAATCGGGGTCATCCATTAACCACGAAAAAATCGCATCTAAACTTCTTCGGAGCCTCAAATTCAAAGAAGATGCTGTTATAGAATCCGTCGAAGGATATCAGATGACTGATGCCCAAAAATACCGTATGCGCCTCATCCGCGCACATATGGATTATATCACAGCCGAAATCAATGATGTTGATAAAATGATAGAAAATATGATTTCTTCTACTCCTGATTTTGATAATGCCGTCCAGTTCCTCTGTACCATTCCGGGTGTCAAACGTGATAGTGCAATCTCTATCATCTCCGAAATTGGTACGGACATGTCTCAATTCGAGGGTTCCAAACGTTTATGCTGCTGGGCTGGTTTAACACCTGGCAACAATGAATCTGCTGGTAAAAAGAAATCTGTTCGGATTACACGTGCCGGAGTCTACCTTAAACCTGCATTAGTACAGTGTGCTCATGCAGCCGTAAAATCTGACAAATCTCCTTACTACCAAAAGAAATATGAAGCTCTTGTGAAACGTCGTGGCAAGAAAAGAGCCATTATCGCTATTGCCCGTATGATTCTTACTGCCATCTATCAGATGCTGTCTACTGGCGAACAGTGGAATCCGAGCGACCTTTATAAAATTGATATGCCTGAAGCTCTTGTTGAAAAGCAAAAGGCAAAAGCTATCAAGCAAGCCAAGAAACTATTACAACAAGAAGGAATACTTCCTCCTGATGAACCATTAGCTTCTTGATCCAGTTTTCTAACTCCATAGCACTTCAAAAAGTTGCCCACCTTAGACAGCTTATTCAAGTGCGCCAGTTTATGGCTTTCCTCTACTTTCTTTCACACTAAATGTCTTCTCCTTAGCATAACAATTCTTCCTTTGTAAATTAACAGCTATTTAACTACCGTACATTATATCATGAAAATCATTTTATGTTCAATGTTACCTTTATTTTTTTAAAGATTACCTTCATTTAGTTACAAGTCATTATATATCAAATACCGTTATAATTACTATAATAAAAATACCACCGCTGAAGTGGTAAACTAATTTGGGACACACATGGATCAATTTCTGGACATAAATGAGTTATAATTCAAACAAGGAATTCTCATGTTTAGTCTTAATTGATTTCGTGTTTAACAGGCGGTTTACCATGAAATACACTCTAGAACAACGGTTGGACATTGGGCGCCGTATTTATGAAGGCGAACTAACAAGATTTCAAGCAGCTGAAGAGTATGGTATCAATGATAATACGGCTCGCAATTATATGTGGCTATATCGAGATACCAACCATAGATCGGCATTATCATCCCAATCCATTCCTTCTGATGAGCTGTATCGATTTTCTTACAAGCACCGGAACCAGTACCATGCTCCTTAATGCTTTCAACCATATCCGTCAGGCGTTCGCCTTCATACAGCTTGAATGGATGATTCGAAAATGCTTTGATATCCTTGACAATTTCACCACACTTTCCCAGAGCCAGCCTGTCCATAGAGACCTGGTCATCTCATCTGGCTCTGCAAATGTCGGAATATTCGATTATGTTTGGCACCGCCCATGATCTTTTCCCGCCAGTAGGTCGAAAAAAATAGGACTAAGTCCGAAACGCCTTATTTTAAGCGGCTTTCTGACTTGCCCCTATTATTGTATAATCATCAATCACAATTGCATCAAACGCAGTTTTATCATATTTTGATAACGTATCATCTTTGCTCAATGTCTGTATCGTAGCAAAAACAAAATCTCTATCATACTCCTGATAATTTCCCGTCACCAGTCCCATGGAAACCTTTTCGCCAAATACTTTCCGATATGATTTCTTCGCCTGTTTTGCGATCTGATTTCGATGAACCAGAAATAATACTCGTTTGAAACCCAATTCACGCATAGCGAATGCCGATGCATACGTCTTACCGGTTCCGGTTGCCGATATAAGTAACGCCCGGTCTTCCCCCGCATCATAGATTTTCTTTAAATTATTGATAAAGCCAACCTGCATAGAGTTTGGTTGTAAAGAATAGACTTCCAGGGAAGGAATTTCTGCCTGTCTGGCAATTTCCTTCTGCTTTTGAATAATCTTGTTCTTTACATAAAGCTCCGCATATGCATCAATAAACTGCTCATATGGCAGCGCCTGCTTCGCGTTCCATAATTCATTAAATTCCGCAACTACGTTCTGCGCATACTCACCCTGTTCCGTGGAAACAATCCTTGTATTCCATTCTCGATTTACAGTCAGAGCGCTTAATGTCATATTTGAGCTTCCTACGATGATCCGGTAAATTTCTTCTTTTCTGAAAACATAGCCCTTTGTGTGAAATCCCGCTTTCGTATTCTGCGTCATAAACATTTTAAGCGAAAGATTCTGAAATCCGGCAAGCTTTTGAAGTGCTTTCGGATCACTGAACATCAAATAATCTGTGGTGAGGATCTTCCCGGGAATTCCCTTTTGCTCCAGTTCTTTTAATGTCTGGAGCAAAGGGGTAATTCCACTCATTGTGATAAATGCAACGCTGATAAAAAACTCTTCACACGCGGAAAGTTCATCCTCGATAGAAGAAATCACTTTCCGGCCTTCTTTATAATTGTTTGATATAACCTGGGGCTTATAAGCAAGATTTGACTGTTCATTCTGATTAATAAATGCCGTTCTGAGTCCCTGGCCCAACTCCACGATTTTATCCTGTCTCATCTGCTATCTCCTACAACTGATCATACTTCGCCGACTTCCCCTTCGCCTTCTCCACCGGATACTTTCTCTCGTTCATTCCCATCTTCATATTCACGATCTCATCCGCGTCAAGTCCCAGCTTGTCCAAAAGGTTCTGGGAGTATACGATCACATCCGCCAGCTCCTCTTTTACGTGCTGCAGGTCATACTCCTCATCCTTCCATTGGAAGCACTCCAGGAGTTCTGCCGCCTCGATGACGATGGATTTCGCAAGGTTCGCGGCAGAATGGAACTGGTCCCAGTCGCGGTCATCGGTGAATTTGCGGATTCTGTCTATGGTTTCCTGTTTCATAAAAATTTCCTCTTTTCCAGTAAATGATCTTATCTCAGTTGTGTTCTGAGCATGAGCAGATGAGCCACTCCCATCCTGCTCCTATCTGCCGCTTACTACTTCCATTCCTTCCACACCTCCGGCTGATACCCCAGTGTGGACTGTTTCCCGTTTCTTACAACCGGCGTCCTGATCACGGACGGATTTTCCAGAATCTTCTCTAACTTATCCTCATCCGCGATATACTTGATCAGTGCAAGCGTATCCTTATCTTTTCCATCCCAGTTGACCATATTTTCGATTCCGCCGTTGACCCCTGCGACTGAACGAAACTCGCCTTTGCTCATTCCCTTCTCTTTCATGTCAATAAACTGGTATTTGATACCGCGCTCTTTAAAAAAACGCTCCGCCTTCTTCGTATCATTGCATTTTTTTGTGCCAAAAATCTGTATGTTCAAAACATTATTACTCCTTTTTATTTGCCATGACTTTTCCTTATTGCATCCATTATAATACTTTTCATACTAAACTTCCATGTAATCGTAGTAAAATAAAACAGCAATAAAACCGCGTCACAAAATGTCCAAAAGAGGCAGGATGCTCTGTCGAAAGGTCGTTCCTTTTCACAGATTCATCCTGCCTCTTTTATAATTTTCTGACTTGGATTTTCAGAATTTTTCCAGATATCGATCTATCGTTGATCCCAGTTCAGGCTTCTCCATCAATCCTCCAGCCTCGGCCCAACCTCCTTCGGGATCGGGCACTCGTAGATGCCGTTTGTCTCCGCCATCCACTCATCATGTGCCTTTTTCAGGATCTCCGGGCTCTCCATGGTCTTTAATGCAGCCAGTGCCATCGCCTCGCCTACATTCAGCATCGCCTTATGTGCGATCTCCGTATTTCCATGGGCGGTCATCTGCCAGGTGTGAGCTGCGGTGCCGAGAGTTGCGGTAGCAGTTGTACACATAGCGGTCGGGATCACATAACTGGCGTCACCGACGTCGGTGGAGCCGGCCTGAACTTTTTCGTTCCAGACGAGCGGAGCGATGGATGTGTGGAGCGGGTGGGCTTCAATCTCCTCCATGTGGTCCGCGCCGAAGAGCTTCCTTAAGGACGCGCGCTTTGCCTCCATCTCATCCGGTGTCGCGGTCTCATGGAAGAATTTTGACGCCAGGGCAAAGTCCGCCTCGTCGTATTTCGGAGCACCGATCTCCTCCATGGATTCGTGGAGAACTTCTGAGAGGACATGGTTCGGGATATAGTCGGAAAGTCCGGCGTAAAGCTCGTATGTCATCTCGGTTCCCGTCATCTTTGCGGCGCCTTCCGCCACATCAACGACGCGCTTGTAGATCTCCTTCACCTGCCACGACTTTGGTGCGCGGATAAAATAGTGGACTCTGCTGTGTCCCTGGACAACGTTCGGGGCGATTCCTCCTACATCACGGTACGCGTAGTGGACTCTCGCGTCGGAGATAATGTGCTCCCGCAGGTAGTTGACACCGACGCTCATAAGCTCTGCCGCATCCAGCGCGGAACGTCCAAGCTCCGGGGCTGCTGCTGCGTGGGAGGTTACACCCTTAAAGTCGAAGAACACGCTGACATTCGCCAGTGTAGACTCGGACCAGATCGCATTCTTATCGCCCGGATGCCATGTAAAAGCAGCATCCACACCGTCAAAGACACCTTCTCGTGCCATGATTGCCTTTCCGTCTCCCTTTTCCTCACTCGGGCATCCAAATAGAATCACAGTTCCCGCTTCCGGGTGCTCCTCGATATAAGCTTTTACAGCAAGCGCTGCCGCCATGGCACCCGCGCCGAGGAGGTTATGTCCGCATCCATGTCCATCCGGGTTGTCTCCTGCGGCTTTTTTTCGCATCGTGCAGCCGCCTTCCTGGGACAGCTCCGGCAGGGCGTCATACTCAGCGAGGAAACCGATCACCGGCTTTCCGCTTCCGTATACAGCCTTGAACGCCGTCGGCATGCCGCCGACTCCCATCTCCACCTGGAATCCCTCTTTTTTCAGGACTTCCTCGTAGAGCTTCGCGGTCTTGAATTCATGGAATCCGACCTCTGCGTAGCCGAAAATTTTGTCGCTGACATCAACAATCAGAGCTTTTTTATCTGCAACTGCTTTTAAGACAAATTCTTTTTTATCCATATTATTTGTCCGAATTTCCGGATCTTCCTTTCCTAAATTTATCAGGAAATTGCACCTGTGCCGCACGTTTTCATATTTTCCACCGGCCAGGACGCTTATTTTCCCTTTACGCGCTGATCTTTCCCTTTTTATAAAGTGCCAGGGAGTAGATCACTGACAAAATGATCACACCCACCATAATATAGCTCTGGTTTGAGGAGAACACCTTGCGACCGATCACTAAGATCGCGATGATCGGAAGTGCGATCGGAACGATGGCCTGCTTCGGGGCCTTTAAGATGAACGGGAACAACAGGGCACCCATAAGTGCCGGAACCATGTTCTGGAATGCCGGCTGTAAGAACGCATTGTTGTAGATCGGCTCAAAGAGCGGAGCTAAGAACAGCATTCCCAGGAATACAATGGCTGTTGTCACGAATGTGGATGCCGCAACGGCGATGATCGCAACGACATCGGCGCGGTCGCTTCCGGCTGTGTATCCTGCAACTTCCATAGCGTTGACCGCCGCCGGGACCTTCATATTGCTGACATTACCGGTAACGCAGGACATGTAGAGCGCGCCGCTTCCGATGATCGGCATGAAGGACAGGTTCTCACAGATACCGCTGATGCTGAATGTCAGTAGAAGCGGGATCGCATTTTTCAGAATTTCCGGAATATTCATGGAAATTCCATTTACTGCGGCAAGTCCGAAAGGAACCGCCATGAAGCTGATCAGGGCACAGACAACTGTGATTCTTCCGAGTCTGTGGATCTTATTATAAAAGCTGTTTTCTTTCATATCATTTTCCTCCTAGATAAACAGATTCGCTACACATGCGCCAAGCATTCCAACGATCATGCTGAGCGGGAACGCGAACTCTTTCAGCTTCTTATGGTTCGCCGCAAACTTGTTTACGAAGATCGATGTGATACCTGCAACCAGGATCGCTGCTACCGCCGGGATATTCGCGATGTTTGTGAAATGCGGAGCTGCCATGGTTCCGTAGAGACCGAGGAACATTGCTGTCGTGATGATCGGAACGAGCTTCGCGTTGCTGTTCTTGATGGACTCAACTTTCTTATCGTATGCCTTTAAGAAGAAAACGTTGAAAATATTTCCGCCAAGAATTCCAATTGTTACAACAAACAAAATAAACACAAAAGTATCAGCCGGAATGTCCGGGACGGTGATGGATTCCAGGCCCAACGCCTCTGCCGCCATATTCGCGACCATGGTCTCATATGCTGCGGAACCTACAACGCTTAAGCGGAGCCACGGGAAATAACGGCCCAGGGACGGAACCAAGAGCAGGTAACTCACGATGATCGGGAGTGACGGGATAATAGAGAAGATCGCGCTGCTTCGTGCGGCTTCCTTCATTTCCTGGTCTGTCATGTTCAGTTCTTTTCCGCGTTTGAATGCCACGATCATAAAGATCACCGGCTGGAGAAGAACGATCAGGATGGTGATTCCACAGAGAATTGCCATCGTCGTACTGTTTGCTAACTGCAGATGCGTACTCATAGTGATTCCTCCTTATGTATAGCCCGGAATGCAATAGTTACAGATCACTCGCCAGTTTCTATATCTGTTTGGTTTGACATATCCGGTTGATTGGTATATACTTGATTATACTATTTCTACAGAGTTTTACAAATTCCGCGTTTTCATCACGTTATAACTAAAACGTTATAAGTCAGTATTTATCCGGGCTGTGATATATCCGTGATATTATAGATCATGTTCCCGGATTACATCCACAGGGCGGCTGGCTTTTATTTCAGAAAGGAGACCATCCCCTATGAATCTTCAGAACATGGAATACCTCATCGAGATCTCAAACTGCGGTTCCATCTCCGCCGCCGCGAAGCACCTCTTCGTGACCCAGCCCTATCTCAGCAAGGTCCTCAGGGAGACGGAAAAAGAGTACGGGCTCACAATCTTTACCCGCGGAAAAAACGGAATTATCCCGACGGAATCCGGACGGCTCTTTCTCGACATGAGCCGGGATCTCATCGAGCACGCGAAACATTTTAAGACCACCTTTAAGGAACATTCGGAAGCTTACCGCCTGCGGGTCTCCTCCAGCAGCTGTTCCCACTCCAGCGATGCCTTTATCCGCATGGTGAACTCTCTTGCGGACACGCCGTTCCGTTTTTTCTACCGGGAAATGACCGGAAATGAAGTCATCGAGGATGTCTACACGAACCGCGCCGACATCGGATTTATCATGTATCCGGCCCATAAAGCAGACAAGATCCAGGAAATTCTCACCTTCCGCCATCTGGAAGCGCGCCCGCTGTTCCAGTCCCCGACACAGTTTTTCTGCCGGGTAGGACATCCGATTCTAAAGGAACTGGATAACCTGACACCGGAAAAGCTGTACCAGTACAACTTCGTCCTCTATCCAAGCGAGAGCACAAAGACCCGGGCCGCGGAGAGCGTTTACAATGACAAGACGCTGCAGCTCATCAACTGGAACAGGATCTCCCAGGTCATCTATGTCAACAGCCGCGCCCTGCTCCACAACGTGATCCAGCGCTCCGACTATCTCGGAATCGGATTGATCCCGATGCGGGAGCAGGTGGAAAACTATAATATCGTCTCATTCCCGCTTCCGGACTGGATGCGGCCGGAAGCCGACCGGTACGGCGATTATATCAGTGCCTATATTTTCCAGAAAGGTATCCAGCTGCCGAAGGCCGCCAGGGCGTATATCACGTTTCTGGAGCAGTTTTATGGTCCGAATTCGGGGTATGAGGAAGAATGCTCTGAGAACAAAAACCTGTAGAATTGTTTCGTTGAAATCTGCAGGATCGCCGTTACTGCACACGGGTAGGAATTTTCTGAACTGAAAATTCCGTACAGTACAGTGATGGTAGTGGATTTTGCCGATTTGGAATGCGAAGTATCGGCAAAATCAGTTACTGTTTGCGCAAGGCGTGAACAGTAACGGATCGCCCTTTAGGCGAGTTTCTAAAAAATACCCGGAAGCTAAAAAGCTCTCAGAAAAACTGCTTTTGATCTGCAGTCTCTCCGGGAGCTTTTCTATGTCCGCCCAGACGGCTGTTTTTACACAGCCAGTCCAGACAATGATTCATTTCATATCTTTCACAGCGTTCTGATATCCGCTGCCTTTATCCCCACATCCGGGAATCTTACATCATCTTATCCACCATGCCCATCAGCTCATCACCGACAGCTTTGGACTTCGCCTCAGCGTCATCCAGGGAGGTTCCCTTGACGCCATAGTAGAATTTGATCTTCGGCTCGGTTCCGGACGGACGGATGCAGAGCCATGCGCCGTCATTCATATCGTAGTAGAGAACGTTGGACTCCGGAAGACCTGTCTCCTTTACTTCGCCCGTCGCGACATCTGTGATCGTGTTCTTCTTGTAATCGCGGACAGAAGTTACCTCGTAGCCGCCAAGCGCCTTCGGCGGATTCTTGCGGAAGTTCTCCATGATCTCCTGGATCTTCGCAAGTCCCTCAATGCCCTTTAAGCCGATGGATTTTACGGTATCCTTGTAGTAACCGTACTTCTCATACATTGCGACCATCGCATCCCATAAGGTCATTCCTTTTTCCTTATAGTAAGCAGCAGCCTCACAGAGGGCGGCAGTTGCGGAGATCGCGTCCTTATCACGGGCATATGTACCGATCAGGCAGCCATAGCTCTCCTCCATACCGAACATGTAGGTTCCCTTGCCGGTTGTCTCTTCTTTTAAGATCTGCTGACCGATATACTTGAAGCCGGTCAGAACCTCGACAAGCTTGCAGCCATAGTGTTTCGCAACGGCGTCAACCAGATTTGTGGTAACGATGGACTTTACGACCTCGCCGTCAGCCGGGATCTTTCCTGCTGCCTGCTTCTGGCTCAGTACATAGTCACATAACAGGGAGCCGGACATGTTTCCGGTCAGCGGGATATATTCGCCGGACTTTGTATCTTTTACATAGACGCCGAGACGGTCTGCATCTGGATCCGTTGCAAGAACAAGGTCCGCGTTCTTCTCCTTCGCAAGCTTTAAGCCAAGCTCAAATGCCTCGGCGGCTTCCGGGTTCGGATAGCTTACGGTCGGGAAATCGCCGTTCGGGAGTTCCTGCTCCGGAACCACATAGACATTCTCAAAACCGATCTCCTTCATCACGCGGCGGGCCGGGATATTTCCGGTTCCGTGGAGTGGAGTGTAAATGATCGTGATGTCCTTCTGCATGCGATTGATCGCTTCTTGGTTAACGACCTGTGCTTTTACCTGGGCGATATATTTGTCATCGATCTCTTTTCCGATGACCTGGAATTTTCCGCTCTTTAAAGCTTCTTCCTCCGTTGTTGTCTTTACTGTAGAAAGATCCTCAATGGCGAGAACTTCAGCTGTCACACCTTTGTCATGCGGCGGTGTGAACTGTGCGCCGTCCTCCCAGTATACTTTATATCCGTTATATTCCGGCGGGTTATGGCTTGCGGTGATGTTGATACCGGCGATACAGCCTAACTCGCGGACTGCGAAGGACAGCTCCGGTGTCGGGCGAAGGGATTCAAATTTATACGCCTTAATGCCGTTTGCAGCCAGAGTCATTGCCGCCTCCATGGCAAATTCCGGGGACATATGGCGGGAATCGAAAGCGATCGCAACGCCCTTGTCGGCTCCACCCTGTTTGATAATATAGTTCGCAAGTCCCTGAGTCGCGCGGCGGACTGTATAGATATTCATACGGTTGATTCCGGCACCGATGATCCCGCGGAGTCCCGCAGTACCAAATTCCAGATCCATATAGAAACGTTCCTTAATTTCGTTTTCATCGTTCGCAATTGCCCGAAGCTCTTCTTTCGTCTTATCGTCAAAGTACGGATTGGCAAGCCATTCCTGGTAGATCTTCATGTAATCCTTCATGTTTTGACTCCCCTCATGCATTATTTTCCGGGGCGGAAAATATAATTCCAGCCACCTGTAAGATAGGTTCATTATATTACATTTCTAATGAAAAATAAAGTTATTTCCATATCCCGTTTCCTGATAATCTTCTTGTTTTAACCTCAAAAACCTTTTATAATGAACCTGTGTGGTGCAATTCATATTTCGTAAAAAATATTATAATGAGTGAGGATTTATATGGAAAATTACAAGAGTAAGATCGTAACTGCGGAAGCTGCCGTTGCGGCAGCCGTAAAAGATGGCGACTGGGTCGATTATGGATTCGGCGGCGGATTCCCGGAACTTCTTGATAAAGCACTTGCTGCAAGAAAAGGGCATTTGAGGGATGTTAAGATCCGCGGCGGTCTCGTGATCCGTCCGCGCATCGAGGTCGTTGAGGCTGACCCGGAACAGGAAAGCTTCTCCTACTACAGCTGGCATATCGGTGACTATGAACGGAAACTCCAGACCCGTGGTCTCGTAAAATTCATGCCTGTGGTACTCCGCCTTCTCCCGACGCTCTACCGCCAGCGCTATATCCGGACAGATGTTGCCTTCGTCCCGGTATCTGCCCCGGATGAGAACGGCTACTGCGGTCTCGGCATCTCAAACTTCGCATGGAGAACCATGTTTGAGAGTGCAAGAACTGTGATCTTTGAGATCAATGAACATTATCCGAAGCTTCAGGGTGTGGACGGTTCCCACCGTGTCCATCTTTCCGAGGCGGATTATATCGTAGAGGGCGCTCACGAGCCGCTTCCGGTAAGAACCTACAAAGCTCCGTCTGAGACAGATATCCAGATCGCGAAGCTCGTCGTAAACGAGATTCCGGACGGCGCTGTCCTTTCTCTCGGTGTCGGCGGCGTTCCGTTCACCGTCGCGAACATGTTGGCGGAATCCGATCTTAAGGATCTCGGCTGCCATACCGGAACGATTAGTGACGCTTACTTAAACCTCTGGAAAGCAGGCAAGCTCACAAACGCGAAGAAGGAATTCGATACCGGTCTCTCCACATGGAACCTTGCGATGGGCTCCCAGGAGTTCTATGACTGGATCGCGGAGAATCCGAAGCTTTTCCACCCGGCTGATCTCGACTATGTCCATGATCCGCAGCGCATCGGAACCATGAAGAATGTCATCAGCATCAACGGCGGCGTGCAGCTCGACCTTATGGGACAGGAGAATGCAGAATCCGCAGGAACCCGCCAGCTCTCCGGCATCGGTGGCCAGATGGATTTCCTTGAGGGCGCTTACCGTTCCGTTGGAGGAAAGGGATACATCTGCATCAACTCTGCGAGAAAAACAAAGGACGGCACCTTAAAGTCCAACATCGTTCCGTTCATTCCGGGCGGCTCCACCGTATCTGCTCCGCGTACCATGATCCAGAGCGTTGCGACCGAGTACGGAATTGCAGACCTCTCCGGAAAGACCTTAAGAGAGCGCGCCGAGGCCATGATCGCGATCGCGCACCCGGATTTTAGGGATGAGCTGGAGCAGTATGCAAAAGAGGCGTTCCACTAATAAATTAAACGTTCCATATTGAAAAAATCTGCGGCAGAATCCGATGATATTCCACTCACCGGATTTCTGCCGCAGATTTTATCTCATCCATATAAGACTCCTGCCTCATTGACAAGGATCTACCTGATCCATTACAGACGTTTTTTCTGTGTATCCTAAAACTTCTCATCCCTGCACAAGATGTCAAAATTCTGCATGAGTTGTACTTTCAGGACAGGAAAACTTTGTTATAATGGACCATATAGAAACGAGAGGAGAATGTTGAGTATGAACAGCCCATTCTGGTCCCTTGTCATGCGGTATTTTCTGGAGTTTTTTTCCATGGTGCCCTGCGCGGTTCTCTGCTTTCTTCCGGTCCAGGACCGGCTTCGCCAAAAACCGCTGAACCTTTTTCTCACCGGTATCCCGCTCTCGCTCCTCTGGGCTTTCGCCGGAGGCCTCGTCTGCACAGACTTCGGGATTTCCATGGACTTCTGGATCCTGCCGTCCTTTATCCTGTTTGCAGTATTCTTCCATCGGGTCTGTGATCTTGCATTCTGGAAGCCGTTCAGTATCCTGCTCTCCGTCTGCGCGGTCTTCTCCTGCATCACAAACCTGACGCTCTTCGCGGATGCCCTCATTGACCGGACGAACACCTCCGGTCTGTTCACGCTTCCGGGCGCGGGGATCCACCTGCTGCTCTCCGTTCTCATCGTGGCCATCGTATGGTATCCGGCAACCCATGCCGCGAAATGGCTGGTGGACGATATCGAAATGGCGAAGACCTGGTATATATTCTGGGTATTCCCAACGGCCTTCTTCCTGCTGAACCGCCTGATCCGTCCTCGCTACTATGAGACGCTCTACACAAATCGGGTCATGAAGTTTTACCCGATTTTAATTCTGGCGCTCCTGACATTCCTCCTGCTCTTCTATTTTATGTTCTACCTGATGGCATCGGAGATGAACCAGAACACGAGACTTTTGAGGGAAAATGAGCTTTTGCAGCTCCAGAGCGCCCAGTACCGCAATCTCCAGCGCTCCATCGACGAGACGCGGATCGCCCGCCATGATCTCCGTCAGCATCTCACGGTTCTCTCAGGATACGCAGCGAACAAAGATCTTGACGCGATCTCAGACTATCTCGCGTCCTTCCGGAAACATATGATGCCGGAATGGCTGCCTGCTTACTGTGAAAATCAGGCTGTCAACGCGATCCTTAGCTACTACGCGCAGATTGCAGAAAACGCCGGAACTACTCTGGAGATTCAGGCACAGATGGAAAAAGAAATACCGGTCCCGGAGCCGGAATTCTGCGTGCTTTTAGGAAATTTACTGGAAAACGCGGTGGACGCATGTCGGGAAAACAAAGAAAGCGGCGCGATCAAGGTTCATATCCGCCAGACCGGCACCTCCCTCATAGCCATCACAGTGGACAATCCTTGCCGGAAGCCGCCTGTTCTTGAAGGAAAGCGTTTTCTCTCCACAAAGCACAGTGGCCCCGGCATAGGCACCCAGTCTATCCGCCTCATCGCTGAACGGCACCGTGGAGATGCGCGGTTTGAATGGAAGAACGGAATGTTCTACGCATCAGTGATCTTAATTCCGTCTGCGGAGGCATGATAAAAATATTAAAATATTTCCGGGCAATTTCGATCGTTCGCTGTGATTTTTCAAACTTTTTCTTGACTATCTCGCCTTAAAGTAGTAAAATGATGCCGTAGAAAATCGAAATACGCGTAGACGAAGAATAGTAGGCTGCAGGATTCCCCACAGAGAGCCGTGGTTGCTGGGAGCACGGCGGGATGAAACAGTTCGAACTCGCTTCTGAGCGGTTCCGCTGAACTTGAACGGTAGGCGGAAACGGGTTCTCCCGTTACAGGGAAAGGGTATCCGGCCGGTACCCTGTAGAGCAGCGTCTTTTATGGACGAATCAGAGTGGTAACGCGGTGAAAATCATCGTCTCTTCATGCAGCAATGCATGGGGAGATTTTTTTTTCGCTTAAATATCGCATAAATGCCGGAAGTGAAGCATATTATGGCTTCATTTCACACGGATTTCGATTGCAGAAAAAGGAGGATCTAAATCATGATCGCAGTTGCATCTTTAATCGTGCTGATCGCGGTTATCGCCTTCAGCGCAGTCACAAAAAAGAATGCCGGTGTTGTCGGTCTTGTCGCGGCATACATTTTCTCCATCGTAGCGGCAAAATGCGGCACCGAAATCAATGTCTCAAAAGTCGTGACCGGAAACTGGCCGACGAGCGTATTCTTTATCGTTCTTGCCACCACATTCCTGTTTGGTATCGCAACCTTAAACGGCACCACGCAGGCACTTTCCAGGAACATCGTATGCCTCGCAAGAGGAAACGCGAAGATCCTGCCGGTGATCTTCTTTCTCTTCGGCGCGATCATCTCCGCGGCAGGCGCAGGCGGACTGATCGTCGCAGTCATCATGCCGATTGCCCTGTTTGTCGCAGTTGAAAACGGAATTTCGGTTTTGATGATGAGTCTTGTCACCATGGGCGGTATTATGGTCGGAGGCCTGTCCCCCCTCGCTATCAACGGAATCGTTGCACAACAGCTCTCCGTGGAAAACAATATCATCGGTGAAAGCCTGTCCGGTTACCTTCCGCTCTGGGGCGCATACGCCACAGCCATGACGCTCTTCTCCATCGGTGCCTACTTCCTGCTCGGAGGTCTTCACCCGAAAAAGATGGAAAACGCTGCGACGCCGCACTTTACGGGATTTGATAAGAATCAGACTCTGACACTCGCCGCGATCCTCGTGGTCCTCATCGGCGTAATCTTTTTTGGACAGAATATCGGACTGATCTCCTTCGCGTGCGCGGGTGTTCTCTTAATGCTCGGCGCTGTCGACCAGAAAAAAGCCATCGCTGCTGTTCCGTGGAGCACGATCATCCTGATCTGCGGCATGTCCGTCCTGATCAGCGTCGTCAATACCTGCGGCGGCATCGCATTCTTATCTGACGGTCTTGAGAACATCATAGGCGAGAGAACTGCCCAGCCGATCATGATGGTACTCGGCGGACTTATGGGCGCTGTCTCCAGCGGTACCGGAGTCGTTATGCCGACCCTGATCCCGCTCTCCGCGGAGCTGAGCCAGACCTTAGGAATCTCCTCCATGAGCATCGTGATCGGTGTCATCGTCGGAACCAACGGCGTCGTCATCAGTCCGCTGTCCACGGTCGGCGGCATCTGTGTCGGCTGCGCGCCGGAGTCTGTTGATAAGGACAAGCTTTACAACCAGCTGCTGCTTGCGGCTGTCAGCTTTATCGTGATGAGCGTTGTTCTTTCCTTTATCGGAGTGTTCCGGATCTTTGGTTAAAGCTTCCGCGTTCCGTTTTACGTATTATCCGTATAAACATGAAGATCCGCAGGTTCCCATTTTCAGGATCCTGCGGATCTTTTTTGTTCATGTCTTATTTTTCTTTTGCTTCAAGTCCATCCCATGCACCGTCTTTGTCGACATAATATCCATCCGGTGTCATGATTTCTCTGTACATGGAGCCAAGCGGCACAGCTCCGGATGTCTTTGACAAATAGTACCATTTTCCATTGATGAACTGCCATCCTGTGAGCATAGCTCCGCTCGCCGGATCGAGATAGTACCAATGCTGGTCTGACTCATCGTAATGCCAGCTTGTCTGCATTCCGGTGTTCTCGTCGATCAGATACCACCTTCCGCTGGCGTTATCCTGTGCCCATCCTCTCTTCAGATAGCCGTCAGAACCGAAAGCCCACCATTTTCCGTCTTTCTGGATCCAGCCCAGCTTTTCACCGTTCTGATCACTGGTCTTTTCTCCTGCCGGATAGGTGCCGTCCCTGAATTCGAACCACCAGCCCTTTTCATCGCGTTTCCAGGTTCCCTGTGCATCGTTTTCAGAAGAGCTGCTGTTAGAAACATTCTTTCCAAAGTTCGTTGCCGCCGGGTTCTTTGTACTGCTGCCGGAATTGTCGGAATCATCGGATCCGCTGCTTGCTCTGCGGACTGCGTGAAGTGTTCCGTTCTCAAAGAGGAGCTCGTAATTTCCAGATGTCAGACCGGACGGCTGTATCGCGTAATCACCCGCCGCGCTGTCTGGCGCATATTCACAGGTAAACTGCAGGCTGCCGTTCAGTACATCCGCGGTATCTGTTCCCGCAAATCCTTCGTAGAGGACTGTGTACTCCGGAATCGCATCTCCGACTGTGACATTCTGATCCACTGCTTTTACGCTGAGCGGAGCTTTTTTGATCTCAAAGGAGAATGTCTGGCTTCCAGCCTCGTAGTTCTTTCCGGCTTCCGTATAAACTTCCACCGTGTAGATTCCGGCATTCATCGGCGCTTCCGTTAAGATCTCACTGCCCTTTTTGATCGTCACGGTCATGTTTCCATCGCTGTCCGTCCATGCCTCCGGCGCGGTGTTCTTCGCGTCATAGGCGCGGTTTAACTCAGCCGGATTTCGAAGTTCAAATTTCGGTTTTGCCTGAACTACAGTCAATCTGCCCGACAGATATGTGATCTTATAATTTCCGTTTTCAGCGGTAAGTCCCGACGGAATGATCTCGTACTCAGCCACATCGCTGCCAGCCGCATAAGCGCACTCGTAGGAGAGGGTTCCGCCAAGGACTTCTGTGTTTTCTCCGTTTACGAAACCTTCGAACGTGCTGCTGTATACCGGCGGTTCGTCCTTATAGGTCACGTTTTTGGACTCTGCCGTCACAGTGAGCTGCGCCGGGGTGATCGCAACGGTTGCGGAGCCGCTTATGGTGTCAAAGTTTTTCTTTGTCACCGTGTAGTAGACGGTATAGCTGCCTGTGTTCTTGTATACAGGGCTTTCTGTGAGCGTGCAGTTATCTTCGGACTCACCATAAAGGATCTCACCGTTTTCAGCTGTTCCGGTAAGGGTGATTTTGATTCCGTGAGAGTGCCCGTCGTAGCTTCCTGTATATCCGGCTGCGTCGACGCCTGTGATCGAGGCATTTTTGATCTCGATTTCAAAGCTGCCGGACACGGAATCATGGTTTGCTGCGGATGCAGTGTAATATACCGTATAGGTACCGGCGTCGGTGAAGGCAGGAGCATTTTTTAATGCCTGCGTTTCGTCCGCGGCCTGTTCTGCGGTGAGGCCGTAGCGGAAGGTGATAGCCGTGCCACCGATCGTACTTCCTGTTGCCGTGACTTCCGGCAGCTGTTCCTGTCCATTGTAGGTCAATTCCATCATCTGCCGTACAGAAACATTCTGAATTTTGGCATTTTCGATCTTTGCACCGCTGCAGGAGACATTGGAAAGCTCACTCGTTGTAAGTTCATAGCGATCCTCAAACTGGGAATCCAACACAATGCCTGTAACATTCACAGTGTTTGTTCCAGCGTTCTCGGATGTCCATGTGAAGGTTCCCTTTGCCTCTAATGCCGTCGCCTCCTCTGAGAGGATCGGTTTTCCGTCAGCGGAGCTGAGGGTGAGTGTTCCTTCAGCGCTTGTACCTCCATCATAGGTCTTTGACTGGAGCGTGTTTACAGAAGGAACGAGCCGCGCTTTGGAGACTGTAAATGCGACCGGGGTGCTTTCCGCTTTCTTGTAATTCCGGCTCTGGCTTACGGTTGCCTTTACATACCATGTTCCAGGTTTGTTTTTTTCATTCCAGTCTGTATATTCGCCATTCTCGGTGCTGCTGTAGGTGTATTTAATCTCTCCTGTGGTGTCCGCTGCCGTGAGCTCCGGCTTCGGTGTTTCTCCGTAGCGGATATCCGGGCATGATGTTATGGAAATTGTATTTGCGGCACGCTTAACAGCTATCTGTGTTCCTACTAATACAGGAGTTTTCTGCGGCTCCACGTTATCTCCGCCAGTGCTGGTGACTCCCATATAATAAGTTGCATAATCCTGATTCATATCTGGCGATGAATCATAATGATCATCGGAATTTCTTGAAACTTCTTGAGTTAACTCACTATCGTTATAAAGCTTATATTCAATCTGGCCATACCCAGTAACTGCCTGACCTCCAACGCCACTATACTCATCTTTTATCCATGGTTTTAAACTCTCATATTCCTCAGTTCCATATGTGATCGAGTCTACGGTATTAAACCACTCTGGATTAAACTTCGCTTTCTTGATCGTCATATCTCCAATTAATAAGTATTGAGCCTGCTCAATGCCACTTTTCTTCGATTTGGTAGTTACATATATGCCATATGTTCCCGCTGCTGCCTGCGGCTGGAGATAACTTCCGGTATATTCTTCTCCTTTTTTCATTTTGTATACAACGAAATCAATGTCAAATAATTCTTCATTTCCCGCCGCTGGTTTTACTGTTACTGTATGTGTAGCGCCATTATTCTCGTATGTGAATTCTCTATCACCTACAATCTGAAAATCAGCTGCCGTCAGAACACGGGCTTTTGTGGTAAATGTTACTGCACAGCTATCAGAAACATCCATATTGGAATTTTCTGCGACTAAATAATAGGTATATTCCTTCAGCGGATCGAGGCCTGTGAGTGGAATTGAAAATGTACCATTTTCCCCTACTTTAACCTGCGTGAAATCACTCTGGTTTTTTGTACTTTTGGCTGCGTTTCTGAGTTCTTCACCTGTATTTATCTGGTAGTCAGATTTATTTGTGTAATATACAGTTGTTCCGGCTGTATTTCCTTTTATGATAGCTGATTCCTTAGTAATATCTTCTTCGGATACTGACGCATCGATAGAAACACTATAACCTGCGTAAAGTTCAATTTCAGGTATTTTACCTTGTGGATTTAACGTGTCTTCGACAAGTTGATCCACTGTTGCTGTTGTATCTGTCGCAGTACCATTTCTGTTTGAATTTTCTTTGTACCTCCATACTGAAAAAGCCGCGCCTCCCGGCAACCCGATATTACTTAAATAGCTTCGATGACTATCGTCAAGATTCAGAAGATATTCGTCATAAAATGAATCCGCTTCATCTTTTCCGGTATAATATCTCACGTGAACCGTGTAATCATTTGGTGCGCTGAATGCATAAATCTCAGTTGTTTCCGGATTATCAGAAATCTTATGCTCATTATATACTGCAAAGATCGGAGCCTTTCCGCCAGACAGTGTAATATGTTCAAGGAGATCCCGATAATTTGAGGTCGAGGCTTTGAAAAGCTTCATGTTCGCCCCTGTGTCATTTCCGTCCAACGGGAGATTAATTTGAAGGTTTTCTTCGCCTGTTGCCTTTGCCTTTGTAAAATCGATCTCATTTACTTTTGAAGCACTTTCGATCTGCATAGATGTGAACGGGAAGTTTCCTTCAACCGTAAATTTGGCAGTCCCGCTGACACTTTTTCTCTCCAAAGCCATATAAACATCCGGCTGATTCTTACCACCGGAAATTGTTCCGCCTGACAAGGTAATTTCATTAAGTTGGGTATGCTTTAAGCCATACTCCCCGCCTTTGATCGTTCCCCCTGTCATCTTGAACTTAGCATGGTCTTCCTGTAATCCGCTGCTTCCAAGTCTGTTTATATAAACAGCTGTGTTATTTGTTGACTCAATCCGTCCACCCTTAATTGTTACTGATACTCCACCAATTGCGCTGATTGCATATCGGTTTTGCGAAGAATAAGCTGACTGATCTACAATATGCGCGTTACCATCTACAATCAGATCTGCCGAGGTCAATGTGATAACAGACTCATTCGCATTATCTGCATTCACAGTTCCAATAATCTCTCCACCTGTAATATGGATCGTACTTTTTGTCTCTCCATTGAAACCGCTGCAGTTAATTTCGGATTCCAAAGTTCCCGTTCCAACAACATTTACTTTTCCAGTAATCTTTCCCTTAAGCAAAACTGGTTTGTCGTCAGCGTTGCCTGTATCTACTGTAATATCTCCAGCAATTGGATTTTCTGTTGTTCCCACACTGATTTCTAATCCATCCGTTCCAGTGTTTCTTAATAGAATTTCATCTATCATTCCAGATACTGTAACTTGGGCTTTATTGTACTCGACCCTCTTTACTGTCTCAGTCCCAGCCTCAGTTTTGTCATACGTAATCGTAACCTGGTAATTTTCCGTATTGGAAAGTAACTGGATTTCCGCACTTTTAATATTTCCTGCCGGAATCAAACTGGATTTATCATTTGGATCCATAATACGGATATAGTTGCCCACAGCTCTCGCTTCGTAACTCTGATACTGATCCGCATATCCACTATCAGAATTATAATTGACAATGCTTAAATGAATCCCTTTGACTAACTTCTCCATGTTCGTGGTTGAACCTTTGATCCAGTTTTTCAATGAAGAACTGGCCTTCATTGCAAGGTCACTTACCACAAATTTGAATGAGGCATTTATCATTTCTAAATTCACAGCATCAATAGTAGCACAGGAATTAGCCTTACTACCATAATATATCGATCCATTCGTATTTTCGCCTTCAGCAGATATATCAATATTACCTGATAATGATAATTTTGTCTCATCTGACATTAAAATCGCAAAAGCTCTTCCCGATGAATTAGTGTTCTCGGCATAAATTTTTCCACCCCTGATAGAAACTTCTTCGCTTTCTTCAATTGCGGTAACATTAGAGTTCTTTTCAGCTATGTACTTAAGCTCTCCCCCACTTATATCTATTTTTTTTATGCCGAACAGCTGCCCATTCCATATACCGTCTGTTATTTCAATATGACCATTTCCACCGTTTCCGAAGCCTCTTCCATTGATTGTTCCTCCCTTTAAACAAACGGTATCTTTTGCCGTCAATTCAAACCCGGCAGTGAGCTCCCCATCTTCTTGTTCAAATAAAACCGTAGCATTGTCTACATTGTTCTTTCTATAATATAGATTTTTATCACCAGCCGTTATCTTGGCCTTATTATGTATTATATAGTCACCATTCGCTCCAATATAAAATGCAGCACCAGCGCTATTTTTCTTATACGAACCAGTCAATGTCAACTCACAGCCTTGTTTAAGGGTCGGTCCATCACCGCTACTAATACTGATATCGTTAAAATCAATCGTTACTTTATTATTCGCCCTATCATTCAAAATCTTCTCTATCGCATCAGTCAGATTCGTTGCGCTCGTCCCTTCGCCTTCCAGACTTCCGCCACTGACCTGAAACGTTCCATCTGTTGTCTGGCTGATCGTATACGTTCCTTCCGTAACCGGATCCGCATTCATCGCACGCTTAGCCATTTTCCTCTTCGTCTCCGGGGTCTCTTTCCCATTCGATGCTGTCGCGGTCTCCTTCTCAAGGTCGGACTCGGTCGTCTCGTTTGAATCCACAGTTGTATCCCGCTTCTCGTCCGCATTGGACGCGCTGACTGTCTCGGCCTCGATTTTTTTATTCTCTTCTTCCAGATTTTCTTCCAGCGCAGTTATCGTCTCCGCTTTCGCCATAATTCCCATATCGCCATGATTGACCAGAAGGACTGCAATCAGGACTGCTGCTGACATGCGTTCATACCATTTTCTCTTTCTCATATTCATTTCCCCCTTTATAACAGGTTCTTTCGGATTATACTCGCAAAATTTCAGACCATTCCACGGTTCATAATTGATTTTATTATACGGCTTTTCTGTTCCACCCGCAATTCTTTCTGCACAAGATGTCAAAATTCCGCATAAGATGTCAAAATCAGGAATGATTCTCAGGAAATAACTCCCGTTTTTTCATGTATAAACTGCCCTGTTTTCGTGAATCATTTTTCTATGAAAATAATTTGCGGAGGTTCTTATCATGGCAGGATATAAGGTTGAAATCTGCGGGGTAAATACTTCTAAACTCCCGCTTCTGACAAATGAGGAAAAAACCGACCTTTTCAGACGGATCCAGAATGGAGATACGGACGCAAGAGAAACATATATTAAAGGAAATCTGAGACTTGTCCTGAGTGTGATCCAGCGGTTTTCGGGCAGCAGTGAGAATATCGATGATCTGTTCCAGATCGGGTGCATCGGTCTTATCAAGGCCATCGACAATTTTGATCTGTCACAGAATGTGAAATTTTCAACTTATGCGGTTCCGATGATCTTAGGTGAGGTACGGCGGTATCTGAGGGATAATAATTCGATCCGGGTGAGCCGGTCCCTCAGGGACACGGCTTACAAAGCCCTCTCCGCAAGGGAGTTTCTCACGAAGAGAAATCTCCGGGAACCTACGATCATGGAAATTGCGGATGAGGTTGGGATCTCAAAGGAGGAAATCACCTACGCGATGGACGCGATCCAGAGTCCGGTGAGTCTTTATGAGCCGGTTTACACGGACGGCGGGGATCCGCTCTGTGTGATGGATCAAATCAGTGACAAGAAGAACCGGGAAGAAAACTGGGTGGAACAGCTTTCTCTGAGTGAAGCAATGAAACGGCTGCCCGCAAGGGAGCGGAAGATCATTGATATGAGATTTTTCGAGGGAAAGACGCAGACGGAAGTAGCGGGGGAAGTCGGGATCAGTCAGGCGCAGGTATCGCGGTTGGAGAAGAACGCACTGAAAACTATGAGGAATTATCTGAATTAGAAAAGACGTTTTCACGTGGATATCCAACGATACTCCGCTGTGAAAACGTCTTTTATTTACATGATTTTCTTAATTTTCAGCTATTCTGTGCTTTACCGGCACACGCTCTTTCTTATTTTGCTGTCTCCCCATATCTGGTCAGCAGTTCCATATAGAAGTCGATGCTGTCCGCCAGCTCTTCCACTCCGGTAAACTCGTCAACGGCATGAACATGGTGGTCTCCCTTCGCGTAGATCGTGGAGAAACGGTATACACGGTCACTCATGTCATAGACAAATCTTGCATCTGTTCCGCCGAGCATCATCTCCGGACACGGGATCACATCGCCGTAGATCCTGCTGCTGATCTCGACGAGAAGATCCTTGATCGCTCCGTCATACAGAGATGTCGGGGACGCGTTGCTGCCATTGAGGACACGGACTTCCACCTCCTCCGGCACGATGTCTTCCAGATGTTTCTTTACACTCTCAACGGTATCCCCGGTAAGGATGCGGCTGTTTACGACAGCTGTGACCTTCGCCGGAAGAATATTTGCCTGAGCGGAACCTGAGAGCATCGTCGGAACGACCGTCGTGTGGAACATTGCATCGAGAGCCGGATCTTTCTTGAAATACGGAACCAGCTTTTCAAGATTCTCATCCGGATTCTTGAGAAGCTCTGCAAGCTCCGGGTTTTCTTTCACCATATACGGCGCAAGAACTTCAAAGCGGCGGCGGATCGTATCCGTCACACGGTACGGCATTGGATTCTCCTGAATCGCGATCAGTGCTTTTGCGATCATGGTCGTCGCGAAATTCTCGCCCGGACGGCTGGAATGTCCGCCTTTTGCCGTGTAGGAAAGTTCAAAATCCACATATCCTTTTTCGCAGAGTCCGATGGTGCAAAGTCCCTTCTCATCGATCCCGTAATCGCTTCCCGGGCGGACTCCGCCGCCTTCATCTAAAACAGCACCGAAGCGGATCCCTGTCCCACGGAGCGTCTCCGCCGGAATCTTTCCGCCGGCTACCTCCTCCATATATCCATAGGAGAGATACAGATCATAGTCCGGTTCGTAACCCTTTTCAAGAAGTGCCTCAACAGCCTCCAGCTGTCCGATGAGGTTGCTCTTGCAGTCGCTGGAGCCGCGTCCCCAGATCTTTCCATCCGCGATGGTTCCGGAGTATGGCGGATACGTCCACTTTTCAAGGTCACCTTCCGGGACAACATCCTGATGCGCCATCAAAAGAAGCGGAGCAGCGCCGGATTTTCCGGTTCCCTTCCAGTGATAGAGAAGTCCGGCCTGATCGGTATGTTCCAGAGTCAGATGTTTATGTACCAACGGGTAGGTTTCCTTTAAATATTCATGGAATGCGTCAAATTTTGTATAGTCAGTCAGTGAATTATCAGCGTTTGATACGGTTGCGAAGCGGACCGCACCTGCAAGGTGTTCTGCGCTGATCTGCGGATCGATTGTATGTTTTCCCATATGCTCTTCTCCTTTTGCTGTCAGATCCTGATTGTCCTGTAACTTTTCTGCAGCTCTTATTCTGCTTTCTTCTCCGCCTTCTCGCTCATCGCCTTGGAGTTTACGATAATACGCAGGTGGGAACCTTCTCCACATTTGCCTTTTTCATCATGTACTTCGATATCGAACCAGAGCTTTCTTCTCTCGATGCTGCGAAGCTTCGCTGTAGCTGTCACTTTCATGCCAACCGGTGTCGGTGCTAAATGGCGGCAGTGGATCTCCGCTCCGACTGTCGTCTGCCCCTCTTCGAGGTAAGATTTTGCAAGCTCCAACGCCGCATCCTCCATCAGCGCCACCATATTTGGTGTGGAGAGGATTTTCGAACCGGCGCTGCCGATACGTTTTGCGGTCATCTCATCTGTGACCGTCCAGGTCAGGCTGTATGTCGGTGCATAGAGATCTTCCTTATCTGTCAGGATCGCAGCAACCGCTGTGCATGCCGGGCAGTCACAGAATCTTGCGCCTTCTGCTTTGATCTTCTTCGCATGCGCCTCAATTCCGGCTGCCTTCTCAGCGCCGAAGATCTTCTTTCCATCCTCAGATCCTGCGAAAGCGATCAGACCGTCGATCGGGATAATATCTGCCGCGATCTCCTCGATCAGCGCTTTTGCCCCCTCATCCTGTTTTTCCGTATTGACAGCCGCAAGCCAGTTGTTTGCGGCTTCCTTTGCCTCAGCACAGCAGGACGACGCATCTGCAAGTGCTTTTACTTTCTCGATCATTGCCTCTGTTTTGTTCATCATTTATTCCTCCGTTCATCTTTTCAGACTACCGCTTGTGCCGCCAAATCAATTTTTCGGCCGGACGATTCTCTGAATTTCATCTTCAGGAACAGTCCTGTTCCCATTCTATCGCAGATATTTTAAAAATTCAATCAGCTTTTTTATCTGTTTTCAGACCTTTTCCCGGTATTGGGATCGTTTCTCTCAAATTTTCACCGGATTATTTCCAGATTCACAAATTCTCCCTGCTGCACGCCTGCAGCTGGTGTTCATGCTCGTACTTCTCCTTCGTCGCAAGCCCTCCGCGGATATGCCGTTCCGCCTTATTGATATCCAGAACCACCCGCGCCTGCGCTGCCAGAGAAGGATCGATATGGATCAGCCGGTCAGTCACATCCTTGTGCACCGTACTTTTCGAAATTCCAAACCGTTTTGCTGTCTGTCTCACCGTCGCATTCTCATCAATAATATAGTTCGCGATCTGAATCGCCCGCTCTTCAATATATTCCTTCATAGGGGTTGCCCCTCGATGATATTTTTACCATCTTATTAC
>ERZ1026901.534-NODE-534-length-29661-cov-9.592785_pt1 | contig 29661 bp, 21 predicted proteins | sample MGYA00380179_ERZ1026901 | MGnify/ENA primary metagenome ERZ1026901 (study PRJEB33269, sample SAMEA4719815) | human gut metagenome | biome: human-associated habitat; feature: organic feature; material: feces | place: Cameroon | collected 2013-10 ... | reverse complement strand
AATTCATCTCACCACCTAAAGAGGATGGGAGAATTCTTGCAAAGTGTTGTTAAAAAAACGCTGCCAGGTATTTTCCCGGCAGCGGTATTCTCTTTAATTCCCCTAATATAACTCTCCAAAATTTACTGTCCAAAAAAACTGTTCACACCGACAACAAGTCCATCCGCCAGTTTTCCTAACGTCGCATCATCATGAGCAGATTTCCCATCCCCAAGCTCAATATCAATACTCGGAACCGTAGAATACGACGTCTGGGTCAGATCCATCTCCATGGATCCCGACGAGAAGATCTTCACACCGTTCTGCTTCAATCCGCCAACCAGCGCGCTTCCAAGCTTATTGTGGGACTCCCAGTGGGACGCCACCGGCTCCATGGCACGATAGGCGGCATTATTCGGCACACTCATGTAAAACGCTCCCTTGTCCGTCTTCGTGGAATCCCAGTGCAGGGCGATATGGCAGTCTGCCTTGTTGTTCGCCATGACGGTTCTCGCCACATTGTCGAGCTGTACATCACTTCCATCGCGGATCATCAGCACATCATATCCCGCCGCCAGAAGCTTATCCCGGAAGATCTGCGCCATACGGAGCGTCACGGTACTCTCCGCCGTTCCATCTGCGAACGTCATTCCGCCGGATACCGCAACGGCCTTCGTCGCTCCGGCTCCTGTAGTTCCGCCTGTCACCTTTGCCGTTTTGTCGGGATGGCAGAAGGTCTTCACCTTCGATCCTCCGGCTGTTCCATGCCCCGCATTTACAGCAACCACCTTATTTTTCCGGTTCGAGGTTCCATTGTGGTAGAACACCGCGTGACCGCTGTTGATCGCGGACATCTCCGCATATTTCCAGTTGGAATCCATTCCAACCTGATAAGCCTTATCCACATACGCCTTTAAGGAGTCGGGTACTGTCACGGTTCCATCGGCAGCGGCTGTGGATGTTCCGCCCGCAGTTGCCGCCCCCGTTTTCGCAGTGCTGCTCTGCGGCTTGCTGGTCGTCAGATAGCGGCTTGCAACATAAACGGTCGTCTTCGATCCGCCGATCTGCACCTCGCTCCACTCCCCGTTATTTTTCATTCTGGAGAGCTCTGTCCCGCGAGGCAGTGTTCCGAGAACCGCCCCGGATGCTGTGGAGGGCTGATTCCTGTAATTTAACTTCGACGCGTTCACATAAACCGTATCCGCAAACGCCGTCATCGGTGCCGCTGCGGCGAACAGGATACCGAGTCCTGCACAGAGACCTGCCGCATGTCTTTTAATACTCTTCTTTTTCTCCATATTCTTTCCTTCCCATGCATTCCGGATCTGATCCACCCGGAAAAATTTTAATATGTCCCGGCTTCCCAGTCTGAGGAATTCATTTCTTCCAAACTTACTATTCTTATCAAGACAGCCCGGCATCTCTACCGGGCTGTCCGAAATCTTCCAATTTTCAATTAATCACCAAGTACATTCACGATCTTCGCCGGAGTACGATAGTTCCATGTGGAGATCTTGATACCGGATCTCGCGTTGGACGCATGGCACACCTGACCATTACCGATATAGAGCGCAACATGGTTGATTCCGCCGCTGCCGGAGTAGAATACAAGGTCACCCGGACGCATCTGGCTCGAGGTGATCGACTTTCCGCTTCCCGACTGCGCGCCGGAGTTGTGCGGCAGGGATACACCGAATTTCGCCATGACAGACATCGTAAATCCGGAGCAGTCCGTTCCGTTTGTCAGGCTCGTTCCGCCGTAGACATATCTGTTTCCGACGAACTGAACTGCGTAGTTTGCGATCTGGGCACGTTTGGAGGAAACACTTCCGGACTTCGATCCGGCAGCCCCGTCGTTTGCGCTGTTTTTCTTGCCGCTGTTCTTCTTACCGGAATTATTCTTCGTGTTGTTCTTTGAACTGTTCTTAGAATCATTCTTCGAAGAAGTATCTGCAACCTCAACCACCGGCGTATACTTGATCGCCTCTTCCAGACCGTACTTAACGTCAACATAATCGCTGGACAGGTATGCGTCCTGATCATCGATCTCGATCTTTACCCAGCCATCCTGCTGATCCGCTACAAGGAATCGCTCACTGTTGGAGATCTGTGTGTAGATCGAAGAATTCGTGTTCGGCTCTGTGCGGACATTGACGCCGTCCGTGTTGGAGATCGCCATCAGCTTTGCAACCTGAAGCGCTTTGTCCTTCGCCTGCTGTCCTGTCAGGATATACTCAGATTTTACATAACCGGTAATGTTTCCGGAACGGATCTTGTACCAGCCCGACGTGGAGGTGTCCAGAATATCACAGCCTGCGTTGCTCGGCAGCTTCGCGATAATCTTGCCTTTCTTCTCATCCGGATTGTCGCGGACATTCAGGTAATTGGACACATTGGATACACCGAGATTATCATAAAGGCTTAAGACCGTCTGTCTCATATCCTGCTTGATCGCCTCATCCAGAGCGTATTTTACGGTGACATAATCCGCAGAAATATATCCGGAAGAAATCTGGATCCAGCCGTCCTGCTGCCCCTTGATGTCATATCTTTCGTTTTTAAATACCTGCTCCACAACATTCGCATCCGCCTTCGGCTCTGACCGGACATTTAACTTATCCGCATCGATCACGGCACGCTCAGCCACATTTTCCGCAGCCAGTTTTTTCGCCTCATCCCCGGTATAGACATACTGGGAGCTTACATAACCGGTCACACCGCCGGATGAGATCTTATACCAGCCATCTGTGGAGGTATCCAGAATCTCGCAGGCACCGCCCTTCGGCAGCTTTCCTATGACCTCACCGAAGCTCTCCGGGGTCTTTCTGACGTTCAGATAGCCTGAGACCTCCGCAATCCCAAGATTTGCATAGCTGTCCACAATACTCTGGACCGTCTTTTCATATTCCCTAGACGCAATCTCCTCGGCAGAAAGCGTGGTCTCCAGAACAATATTTCTCTCCCCGGTGCTCTCAGATGCAGCCTCTGTTGTCTCTAAGGAAGCCGCTGCGGTCTCAACCTTCATCCCTCTGGAAAAAGTGTCCCTGTGATTTCCGATCACAGTTCCTGCAACCGCAACCACCGCGACCACTGCAACAGCCGCTCCTCCTGCCGCGAGGATCTTCATATACGGCATCGCCGCCTTTTTCTTTTTGATCTCACGCAGTCTTAAGATATTTTCACGCTGACTTGCCTGATGCTCTTTTTTCGGGCGCACGGGCTGCTGTTTTTCCCTTCGGTTTCCGGAACGTCTTCCCGCAGAACGGGATCTCTGTCCCTCCGTCTCCGATTCAGCGCTGTCGGCTTCTGCGGCCTTTGCCTCCGGCTCTGTGCTGGCGGCTTCTGCGGCCTCTGCCTCCGGCTCTGTGTTGTCGGCTTCTGCGGCCTCTGCCTCCGGCTCTGTGCTGGCGGCTTCTGCGGCCTTTGCCTCCGGCTCCGTGCTGTCAGCCTCTTCGGCCTTTGCCTCCGGCTCTGTGCTGGCGGCCTCTGCGGCTTCGACCTCCGGTTCTGTGCTGGCGGCCTCTGCGGCTTCGACCTCCGGTTCTTTCTCGGATTTCTCCGCCGGGATCTCCGGGATCACCGGCTCCATCTGATCCGGAACGTCTTTCTTAGTTTCTTCTATCATTTCTCTGTCTGACATGTATGTTCTCCATCACCCCGTCCCATAGACGGTTATCGCATATTGTTACAATTTTTGCTCTACCCGTAATTGTAACAATCCCGGCAGAACCTGTCAAATTTTTTCCGCCGGGATTTATGATAAATTTCTGTCAAATTTCTTAAAAAATTACATCTGCTGCCGGAATCCGGCTGAGACCCGGATCTTTTCCCGAAGCTTACGCCTCTTCACTCTTCTTTCCAAGCGTCTGGAAGTGTTCCATGCTGCCGTAAAGCTCCTTGATCCGTGCAAACTCCTCCTTGTCCAGAAAACTCAGTTTTCCTCTTCCGAATGCCTTCGCCGACTCGATCATAAACCGGGCTGCCTCATCCAGATCTTCCATATGGGTAGCTCCCGTTGCACATCCGGCAACGGTCGTCTCTGTCGTGATCGCAACGCCTACCACCGGGGCTTTTGTCGCCGTCGCAGGCTGCAGGATGCTGTTTAAATGGAAGATTCCATTTCCATAAGGCGTGATATCCTGCTGTGTCAGAGCAAATACATAAGGAAGTTTTCCTGTTGTCATCTGCATCACATCGAGAAGATCCTCGCTGACCCTCAAAATATATCCCTGACATACCGTCGGTGAAATTGCGAATCCACGGTGGTTGATGATCCTGTTTCCCTTTGTGGTATCCACAACCAGAACTGCGTCCAGATCGTCCGTCACTTCCTCCTTATTCACCTGCCAGGTTTCCACCGGGGAGTTCATAAACGGCACCGGTTCATGGGGAGCTGTCGGAGCGTCCGGGCAGACATGCGTAGATACGAATACGTCGCCCTCAAGGAAATCACCCTTTGCCTGCATTCTGAGAAGCTTTGCGGCAACCGCCAACGCTGTCAGGGCACCGTCACCGTCGGAGACAAACCCGATCTGTTCCGGTCTTGCCCCCAGACCGCCGAGGCGTCCGAGAATGCCGATCGTTCCAGCGTTTCCGCCCTTTGATTTTCCGTTTTTTCCCGGAATCAGGATTCTCACCATATCCGTATGGCCTTTTGGTCCTTCAAGCGGATACGTTTCCACCTGACACATGGGATCGATGGATCTAAAATACTCCACCACTTTGCTGCCGGACGCTGATGCGCTGTCTAACATGTCAAATAATTCGATCAATTCTTTGTACAACATAGGACATCTCCTTTTCCCGGTCTCTTATAAGACCGCTTGTTATTTTGGGGAATATTTTACTTGAAATATCCCTGCTCCTCATAATACCGTTTTGCTCCGTCATGAAGTGGAATCGGGATCTCAGAAGCCCGGAACTCCCTGTCATCCATCGCCCGCATAAACGGTTCTCCGGCTGTATACACCGGTCCGTTGACCTCCAATGCCCAGGCGATCTCATGAACAAGGTCTTCATCCATATCCGCAGACACGCAGACAAGGACTTTTTCGCAGAAGGTCCCGACCTCATCGTCCTGATTTTCATAAGTCCCTGCCGGAACTTTGATCTTACTGTATTCCGGATGGCCGTCTAAGATCTCATCCAGTTCTTCGTCCGTGTAGGATAAGAACCGGATCCCATCCTCTGCCGCCAGCTCCTGGTAAGCCGGGACAGGGGACTCCGTGAACGCATGGATCCCGTCAGCCCACTGGTCCCGGACCCCGTCGGCTCCACCCTGGATCCCATAATACCAGATCTCCGTGTTCTCCTTGTCGATTCCAAGGACATCGAACACTTCTCCGGATACCTTTGCCGTCTCAGAACCTTCATTTCCCACGGCAAGCGGATGCCCCTTCAGTTCCTGTACCTTCGAAAGTCCCAGTTTCTTCGGGGATATCCACGTGGAGACGATCGGATAACATGCCGCTACTGCACGAAGTTTTTCCTTTTTTTCTCCCTCACAGGCACCGGTTCCCGTATACGCCTCGTAAGCTGCCCCAGCCGGAACGATCACGAGATCATATGTCCCGTCAAACAGATGCTCTATATTCATATAGGCGCCTTTTGACGGCCAGGTCTCCACATAGACTCCGGGAACTGTGTTGCTGATGGTCGCCGCCACGGCTTTTCCAGCCCGGTCAGTCACGCTGTCCTCAGTGAAGGTCCCCATAATGAGTTTTCTCGTCTCCCCCATACCGGGATCCGGCTTTGAGCATGCAGTCAATACACCGGAAGCGGCGGCTATGAGAATCAGGCTCCGTGCGTGTCTCCGATTCATGCGATATATCCGTCCACGCATACCGCTCCGTACGGACGGATGCTCATGCGATACGCGCTTCCCTCTCCCATTGCCTTTTCAATATAAGCGATGTACTCGTCTGTCACGGAATTCGGCAGCATCGCCATAATAACGCCCGCAAATCCGCCGCCGTGAACACGGCATGCGCCGCAGCCTTTTTCCTTGATAAATAACTCTGTGAGCGCTAACGCGGAAGTGATCCCCTGCTCCTCAGATCCCGGAACATAACAGTTCTGGAGCCATTTCCAGGAAGAATTTCCGGATTCAGTGATCAGGCTTAAGAACTCATCAAAACGGTTCTCCTTTAATGCCTGAACCTGTTTTTCAACACGCTTGTTCTCCTCAAAGAAGTGAAGGGCACGTAAGAACGCGCGGTCACCCGCCTCTTTTCTCACTTTCGCCGCATTTTCGATCACTTCCTGTTCCGTGATCTCCGCGCAGACTTCCTTTCCAAACACGGCTGCCACCCTCTTCATCTCATTCGGGATGGAGGAATACTCAGCGCTTAAGTCCGCATGACCTTTTCCGGTTTGGACAATGATCAGGCTGTGATCCTGAGCACCGAAATCATAGTCGAGTTTCTCAACAACCGGTTCTAAAGGATTCTTGAAGTCGATGGTGATCATGCCGCCCACCGCGCATGCCATCTGGTCGAGAAGACCTGAACCTTTATTCCAGTATTTGTTCTCCGCGTATTTGCCGACATGGGCATATGTAACGACGTCCACTTTTCCGTCATTGAAGAACTCGTTGATCATGGAACAGATCAGCATTTCGTAGGAAGCGGAGGAGCTGACTCCGGCGGCGCTGATCACGTTGCTTGTAATGTAAGCGTCGAAACCGCCGATCTTGTATCCCATCTCCTGGAATCCGGCCAGCATTCCCTTTGTCAGGTCAATGGTTCCGGCCATCTTATCGCTCGGCTTTAAATTTTTGATATTGATCGTGAATTTCTGGCTGTATGTCTCACTGATAATGTGGATCTCATCGGTTCCGTTTGCCGCCGCGCAGGCAACACAGTCAAGGTTGATGCTTCCAGCCAGAACTTTTCCATTATTGTGGTCTGTGTGGTTTCCGCTGATCTCGGTACGTCCTGCGGAAGTGAAAAGACTCACCTGATCCCCCTCGAATGACTTTTCGAATCCCTCAAGAACATGCTCATAGCGCTTTTCATTCTCAGCGGCACCGTCCCCATACATTTCTGTAAAAAATCCGGTCGCTTTCGCGCTTTGTAATGCTTTCTTTGCAGCTTCTCTATCCATAACCCCAGTTCTCCTTTTCGATCCGCTTTGGCGGATATTTTAATTTTCTTCACAGCCGGCACCTTGTCCGGAAGCTTTGCTGTGTTTTCCGTGTTACTGTACTCGCAAAGCAGGGGCAGTAACTTTTCCGGAAATCAGGTTGAAAAGAAACCTCTTATTATTATATAATACCTCGTATATGTGTTGCAAGGAAAACTTATTTTTTGAAAGGATCTGTTTTATGCGTCAGACAGACTGGAATGGCAAACCGTACCACTCTCTCGACTATGAATTAAAGAAAATATTTGGGAAAAAAGTCTATAAGCTCGCTCTGGACGGCGGCATGACATGTCCAAACCGGGATGGCACACTGGGAAGGGGCGGCTGTATTTTTTGCAGTGCCGGCGGATCCGGTGATTTTGCAGAAAAGCAGGCCGGATCCCTTAGAGAGCAGGCTGACCTTGCGAAAGCCCACGTCAGCCGGAAGATCTCAGGAGATGACGCTGCCTATATCGCGTATTTCCAGTCATACACAAACACTTATGCCCCGCTCTCCTATCTGAAACAACTCTTTTCTGAGGCAATCTCTCTCCCGGAGATCTGCGCACTCTCCATCGGTACACGGCCTGACTGCCTCCCGGATGAAACCGTAGAGCTTCTTTCCCGGTTAAATAAAGAAAAACCAGTCTGGATAGAACTCGGTCTGCAGACGATCCATGAGGATACGGCAAAACTCATCCGCCGGGGATATGCGCTCCCTGTTTTTGAGGATGCCTACCGCAGGTTAAAGGCTGCCGGACTCACGGTGATCGTCCATGTGATCCTCGGACTTCCCGGAGAGTCAAGGGCACGGATGCTGGAAACTGTAAATTACCTTGGAAAGCTCCATGTGGATGGGATCAAGCTGCAGCTCCTTCATGTGTTGAAGGGAACGGATCTTGCCGATCTTTATGCATCTGGCAGGTTTCAAACACTGGAACTGCCGGAATATCTGGAACTGATCGGTGACTGTTTAAAGATCCTCCCACAGGAAACTGTGATCCATCGGATCAGCGGCGACGGGCCAAAGTCGATTCTGATTGCACCGGAATGGAGCGGGAATAAAAGACTGGTTTTGAATTCCATTGCAAAATATTTAAAGGAACATCATATTTTTCAGGGGATGGGCCTGTAACTGCTTTCACATTCTCGCGCCTCGCGCGGCCGCTTGCGACAAACTGCATCTTCACGCGAGTGCGCATCTTTAGCACGTTAGTACCTTTTAATGTAACAGGGAATTTCTCAGAATTTCCTGCTACATAAAAAGGCGTTAAATCCATCATCCGGATTTTTCTCCGGGTGGATCGAACGCCTTTATCATTTCTTTTCCGTTATTTATACTGCCACGATGATTCCGCCGTCCCCTGCATAAACGGTAGCAAGTCCGGCTGTCTCGGTCACAATGATCTTTTTGAACTTTGCGGCCTGTTCAAATTTTTCTTTTACATACTGGGCACGTTCCGGCGCATTGCAGTGAGCGATCGTAAGACACTTATCTTCCACTGTTCCTGCATCTTTCACAACGATCTCCACCATTCTCTGAAGTGCCTTCTGGATTCCGCGGGCCTGATCCAGTTTGATGATCACGCCGTGATCCGCACCCATAACAGGCTTAATGTTTAATTTTGTCGCGAAGAACGCCTGAAGTCCGGTGAGTCGTCCGTTCTTTCTCAATGTATCCAGAGTTTCCAGAACGAAATACGTCTTCTGTCTGTCACGGTACTCGAGAGTTTTCTTTACAATCTCTTCAAACGGAATATCCTGCTCACAGAGTTCCTGAACATAAAGCGCGAGATTTACTTCTCCGGTAGAAGCAGACTCAGAATCGATCACCACGATATTCTTCTTTCCGGTTCCAAACTCTTCCTCATAAAGATTCTTTGCGAGAACCGCACTGTTATAGCATCCGCTCAGGTGGGAAGAGATCGTAATAACAAATACATTCTCCTCCTCGCAGCAGTAAGCTTCCTTAAATGTCTCCGGAGACGGGCATGCAGTCTTCGGACACTCTGGGCTTTCCTTTACGATCTTTAAGAATTCCTTCTGGTTAAAATTCTTATCGTCGACAAACTGGTGGTCTTCCACCATAAGCGTAAACGGGATCAGGGTAAAATGCGGGTCCTTCCTCTGCTCCTCGGTAAGATCCATGCAGCTATCCCCAATAATTCTATAATTCATACTGCTTCCTCCAGCTCTATTCCCTATCACAGTTCTCATTTATTTTTCCCTGTGATGTAGTATTCAATACCATATATTATAGAGTGGCTTCTACAGAAAGTCAATAGAATGATAGAAAAACCTCGCTTGATATGTCCTGCAAACAGAAAATCTCTGCCGGATATTCTCGGCAGAGATTTTCCCAATTCGATCCCGTTACAAGATCTGATTACACCACAATATTTATATTATGCGGATAATCTTTTCCGCAGCTGCTTAGCACCCTCACAGCCGCATCTCAAATTATCGTTAAAAGTCAACTTCAGTTCCGTAATATGTGCAGGTAAGCAGCTTCGCCATATTCGCTGGATCGATCTCTCTTGGGTTCGATCCGGTACATGCGTCGCCAACCGCGAGTTCCGCGATACGGTCCACCTTCTCCTTAAATTCGTCCTCATTGATGCCGAATTCTTTCAGTGTCTTCGGAATATTCAGCTTCTCATTGAATTCATTGATCTTCGCGCAGAGACTGTTGATCAGGGCCTGTCTGGATCTTCCCTCTAATCCCATTCTTCTTGCGATCTCCGCGTAACGGTCAGCTGCGACGGTATCCTTTGCGTTATACCGGATGACATACGGAAGATAGATCGCGTTCGCGCATCCGTGCGGAATATGTCCGGTGGAGAATGCAGCTCCCGTCTTGTGGGCCATAGAGTGAACGATTCCTAAAAGTGCATTGGAGAATGCCATTCCCGCGAGACACTGCGCGTAATGCATCTCCTCTCTCGCATGGGTATTTCCATTGTAGGAAGCCGGAAGGTATTCCAGAACCATCTCGATCGCCTGAAGTGCCAGCGGATCCGTAAACGGTCCATTTAATGTGGAGACGTACGCCTCGATCGCATGGGTCAGGGCATCCATACCGGTATAGGCAACCTGTTTCACCGGAAGTCCCATAACGAGATCCGGATCTACGATCGCAACGTCCGGAGTAATATTAAAGTCAGCAAGCGGATATTTCACTCCTGTCTGATAGTTTGTGATAACAGAGAACGCGGTCACCTCGGTAGCTGTACCGGATGTGGACGGAATCGCTGCGAATTTCGCTTTCTGTCTCAGTTCCGGGAAGCTGAACGGAGTGATCAGATCTTCAAATGTAGTCTCCGGGTACTCATAGAACACCCACATCGCCTTCGCCGCATCGATTGGGGATCCGCCGCCCATGGATACAATCCAGTCCGGCTCAAACTTGCGCATCGCTTCCGCGCCTCTCATAACGGTCTCCACCGACGGATCCGGTTCTACGCCCTCAAAAACTTCAACTTCCATTCCACCGTCTTTTAAGTAATGAACAGCCTTGTCAAGGAATCCCTGGCGTTTCATAGAACCGCCGCCTACTACGAGAAATGCTTTCTTTCCCTTCAGATTCTTCAGTTCTTCCAGACATCCTTTTCCATGATAAATGTCTCTCGGTAATGTAAATCTTGCCATACGCTCTCTTCTCCTTTCACAATTCTGTCATTACAGACAGGAATCTCACGTTTCCGACCTGTGTTTCACAGGTTTTACTAAGAACCAATCACGCTTCGTTTTCCTAAGCTTTATAAACATTATACTATTGTTAAATAATTAACGCAAGTATTTTGTTGTTAATTTTATAACATTTTTATATCGTCTTTCTTTACTTTTCATGAGCAGTGAATGCGAGATCAAAAATATCTTCCAGCAGAATTCTTTCCCCTTCCTCTAAAATCAAACAATGACTCTCCTCGTCCACTCTCTTTATATGACCAGAGATCGTCCGATATGCTCCTCCGTCCTTCTTTTCATCGGGTACAAAAAAGGTTACTGTGATTTCCGGACGGGATTCCTGTTTTTCCAATAGAAGCCGCAGATTCTCATTCAGTTTTTCCTTTTCATATTCATCCAGCTCGATCCGCTTTTCCGTAATACGTTCCGTCTCTTTTAATACTGCGCCAAATCCGGTGAGCGCAGCAAATGGAGCAAACTGGGCTGCCCTGTCCCTCACCGGCATCCGGGTATGCTTTGATTCTCCCGGATATGGAAGATCGATCATATCCCGATATTTCTCCCATGTACTCATGCCCTGTGACCTCCGATCTGGCTGTTCCGCGTTACCGTGGTCGCACCCTCTTCCAGATTCATTCCCTTTAAGACTGCGTTCTTTCCGAACTTTTTCTTGATCTCCAGAACCGCCTGCTGCATCCGTTTTTCCCGCGCTAATTCTTCCTCTTCCTTCTTTTTCTGCTCCACCTGTGTGCCGTAATCGGTAAAGAGATTCAACTGTTCGTACTCCTGCACTTTCTGTTCCGTTCCCTCACAGACCACATGGTTTGCGGAAATCGCGATCCGGCGCACAAGAAGCTTTGGATTCATGATCTCATCGTAGAGCTCCATAACCGCCTCCGTGATCCGTTTCGTGGAGGAAGTTTGCCCGCCAAGATTTCTGGAGCCGTGGGCGTGTTTCGGGATCCGTCTTCCATAACGGTCCGTGGATATCTCCCCGTTGTAGTCCTTTCTGAGTTTTGAATCCGTCAGGTTTTCGATATCGTATCCCACCGTCAAGACCACCTGGTCCGCTGTCAGCTTTTTGTCCACAAGATCCAGAGCCAAAAGGTCCGCCATCTCCCGCACGACGAGCCTTGCCTTCTGCACGGTATATGGACAGGCAAGAACCTGCCCGGATCCGACGCTGTGGTTTTCCGGCTGGTACGCCTTGACATCCGCGATCGTACACGGCTCATACCCCCAGGCATGGTCGATCAGAAGTTCCGCGTTGACACCGAACATCCGATACAGAAGATCTTCGTTATAATAATCGTTTTCCTTTCCGCGGGAGCATCTGGCGATATCCCCCATCGTGTAGATTCCCCGCTCCTCCAGCTTTTTCGCGTATCCCCGGCCCACACGCCAGAAATCCGTCAGCGGACGGTGTCCCCACAGATTTCTCCGATAACTCATCTCATCCAGTTCCGCGATACGCACTCCGTCCGCGTCCGGTTCGATGTGCTTTGCCATAATATCCATCGCGATCTTTGCAAGGTACAGATTCGTTCCGATCCCCGCAGTCGCCGTAATTCCGGTTTCTTTCTGCACATCCCGGATCATCCGTGTCGTCAGCTCATGCGCCGACATATGGTATGTCTCAAGATAGGAAGTCAGGTCGATAAAGACCTCATCGATCGAATAGGAATGGATATCTTCCGGTGCCACATATTTTAAATAGATCTGGTAAATTTGCGAACTTTTCTCCATATAGTGGGCCATCTGCGGCGGCGCAGCGATAAAATCCAGCGCAAGATCCGGTCTTTTCGCCAGTTCGACCGCATCACAGGAGCTCCCCGTGAATTTTCCACCGGGGGCCCGCCGCCTTCTCTCCCGGTTCACCTCTTCCACCTTCTGCTCCACCTCAAAGAGGCGCGCGCGTCCGGGAATCCCATACGCCTTTAAGGAAGGCGATACCGCAAGGCAGATCGTTTTCGACGTCCGGCTCCGGTCCGCGACGACAAGGTGCGTCGTCATCGGATCAAGTTTTCGATCCACAACCTCCACGGAGGCATAGAACGATTTCAGGTCGATCGCTGCGTAGATTCTGTTTGATCTATCCATCTTGCTCATTCTATCCGCCATAGCCCGTCTCCCTTCCGATATCAATTTTCATTTTCCCCACATACCTTCACAAAATATATGCACTCACCGGTAAGATCAAATTCAAAAAATCCCTATGCGGCCGCGCTGGATCCGCCTCAAACACCTGGATCCGCCCATTATCCGGTCCCCGGTCCTTAAACGCCGGAAACATAAATCCGCAGACCGGCATCCCCGGCTCGTAATCTCCGCTCACCGGGCACACCGCACAGATCAGGAAACGGTAAACTTCCTCCGATTCCCAGAGGCTTTCCTTATCCTTTGCCTTTCTCGGAACATCATAATTCCCGTGAAAGAAATAGACCGCATAATCCCCCGACGCCGGATATTTTTCCCCAAACACTTCATAAAAAATATCAAGCAGTGCATCGTTTTTCAGCTCACACTCCCGCAGCGCGCAGAGCAGCTGCCACACACTCCCGGGCTTTTTCTCCTCCCCCGAAAAGACATATTCCTTCAACGCCACATTCGTCTCCGAAAACGGGATCGTCTTCGCGATATCAAGATTCTTCTGCTGATCTGACAGGGAGAGCTGACGGAAATTCTTATTAAATGTCCCGTCTATAAACCCGTCCTTATCCAGATAGGCCCCAGCAATCCGGTCAAAGCAGTTTCTCTTCAATGTCATTCTTCTCGTAAGCTCCAGCATATCCTCACGGTTGATCTGATTCATATATTTTCTCCGTTTTCTCTGTTATTTAGTCTTAGCTTTTATTCAGTCTTATCCGTCATCTTCCAGCACTCCAAAAAATCTACAGAACCTGTCACCAACATCCCTTACTAATACATGGCCACTAAATGTCTCTGCGGCTTTCCTAATATGGTTTATCTCGATTCCAGACTCAATTCTCTCCCTAAAATCTTATGTTTCCATTATACAGTCAGAACATATGTTCGTCAAGTTTTTCTATCTTTTCCTTCTTACAAGACTCACAGGACCTGCTGCCAACAGCTTCTTCCAACTGCATCGCAACAAAAAAGACCCCGCAGAGCATTCACACACCCCGCAGGATCTCTCCAATTTCTCTTTTTTAAATTTAGATGGAATGCTGTCTCACATACTCCCAGGTATAAGTGCCGCTCTTTCCCTCGTCTTCAAGGATAAACGGTGTGATCTCTTTATATCCCTCATCCTCCATCATATTTGCCGCCTCAAGACATGACTCAAGGTTATTTTCAAAATCTACGGAAATATACGGATTCTTGTCAGAATCTCCGTTGCCGTCCTGATCTAAATGTGCGATCGCGTACTGCATATTGGTAACTTCCTTTCTCATAAATATTTTTGATCAACCTGATTATAGCATAGCGCGGATAGGATATCAAGTAAATATCAGTAATTATTCCTGTTTTTATCTTGTCTGTTATTTCCTGTCCTTTCCCTGTTTTCTGTTTCTTCTTAATAAAATGCAGCCTCTGTCCATACGAGTCATTTTTTATCGAAAGGTACCTTGAAAATCCTCAAAAACAAAGCCTTTCGTCTTCTTGACAATCCCCAGTGTTCACGCTATAATACAGAGAATGTAAAGCTAAAAATTATAAAGGGACATTCTGCCCCGAAACAATAAGAAAGGTAAGACGTCATGGCTGATAAGAAACATATTTTAACTTATGCAGGACTGAAAAAATACGAGGATGAGCTTCAGGATCTGAAAGTAAACCGCCGTCGTGAGATTGCCCAGAAGATCAAAGAGGCAAGAGAACAGGGAGACTTATCCGAGAACGCCGAGTACGATGCTGCAAAAGACGAGCAGAGAGATATCGAGTTAAGAATCGAAGAACTCGAGAAACTGTTAAAGAACGCGGAGGTCGTTGTTGAGGACGAGGTAAACCTTGACAAGATCAACGTCGGCTGTATCGTAAAGGTTTACGATGTCGATTTCGACGAGGAGATGGAATTCAAGCTCGTTGGTTCCACAGAGGCAAATAGCCTTGAGAATAAGATCTCCAACGAGTCCCCGGTCGGACACGCGCTGATCGGAAAACGCGTTGGTGACGTTGTTGACGTTGAGACACAGTCCGGAGTTATCCAGTATAAGGTACTCGATATTAAAAGAGTTGATTGATCGCCGCCGTGTACAGACAGGGATCTCCCGGACTGAAAATTCTGTACACGATCGTATCGATCATACACAAAGACTACAGTGAAGGAGAAATAAAAAAGTGGCTGAACAGCAGAATCAGAACAAGAATGCAAATGCAAAAGAGCAGGATATCCACCAGCTCTTAAAGGTGCGCCGCGAGAAGCTTGCTGAGTTACAGACAGAGGGCAGAGACCCGTTCCAGATCACAAAGTATGATCAGGATACTCACAGCGCAGATATCAAAGACAATTACGCAGAATATGACGGAAAGGAAGTTTCCATCGCAGGACGTATCATGTCCAAGCGTGTGATGGGTAAAGCTTCTTTCTGCAACGTCCAGGACCTCAAGGGCAACATCCAGTGCTATGTATCCCGTGATGAGCTCGGTGACGATTCCTACAAAGACTTCAAGAAGATGGATATCGGCGATATCGTCGGCATCAAAGGCTTTGTATTCACAACAAAGATGGGCGAGATCTCTGTTCATGCCCATTCCGTAACACTGCTCTCCAAGAGCTTACAGATCCTTCCGGAAAAGTACCACGGACTCACAAACACAGATACCCGTTACCGTCAGAGATACGTTGACCTGATCATGAACGAGGACGTAAAGAAGACATTCGTTATGCGTTCCAAGATCATCAGCTGCATCCGCAGATATTTAGATAACCTCGGATTTCTCGAGGTTGAGACTCCGATGCTCGTTGCAAATGCCGGCGGTGCTGCTGCAAGACCGTTCGAGACTCACTACAATGCACTTGACGAGGACGTTAAACTTCGTATCTCCCTCGAGCTCTACTTAAAGAGACTCATCGTCGGCGGTATGGAGCGTGTTTACGAGATCGGCCGTGTATTCCGTAATGAAGGTCTTGACACAAGACACAACCCAGAATTCACTCTGATGGAGTTATACCAGGCATATACAGACTACAAGGGAATGATGGACCTCACCGAGAACATGTTCCGTCATATCGCAGAGCAGATCTGCGGATCCACAACGATCCCGTATGCGGATGTTGAGATCGACCTTGGAAAGCCGTTCGAGCGCCTTACCATGATCGATGCGATCAAGAAATATACCGGTATTGATTTCAACGAGATCACTACGACTGAGGAAGCAAAGAAATTAGCAGATGAGAAGGGCGTTCACTACGAGGATCGTCATGTCCGCGGCGACATCATCAACCTCTTCTTCGAGGAATTCGTTGAGGAGCACCTGATCCAGCCGACCTTCATCACAGACCATCCGATCGAGATCTCCCCGCTTACCAAGAAGAAACCGGGTCACCCGGAGCAGGTTGAACGTTTCGAGCTCTATATCTATGCCCGTGAGATGTGCAACGCATACTCCGAGTTAAACGACCCGATCGACCAGAGAGAGCGTTTCAAAGCACAGGAAGCAGCACTTGCTGCCGGTGATGACGAAGCAAATACCACTGACGAGGACTTCTTAAATGCCCTTGAGATCGGTATGCCGCCGACCGGTGGTATCGGATACGGTATCGACCGTCTTGTTATGTTATTTACAAACTCTCCGGCGATCCGTGACGTACTGCTCTTCCCGACAATGAAGTCCTTGGATTCCGACAAAAAATCTTCCAAGTCTTCCGCAGCCGCTCCGGCAGCAAAGACTGTTGAGAAGATCGATTTCTCCAATGTTAAGATCGAGCCGATCTTCAAAGAAATGGTTGATTTCGAAACATTCGCAAAATCCGATTTCCGCGCAGTTAAGATTTTAGCCTGTGAAGCGGTACCGAAGTCCAAGAAACTCCTGAAGTTCACATTGGACGACGGAGAGCGCAAGGACCGTGTGATCTTAAGCGGTATTCACGAGTATTACGAGCCGGAAGAGCTGGTTGGCAAGACAGCGATCGCGATTGTGAACCTTCCGCCGAGAAAGATGATGGGAATCGATTCCGAAGGTATGCTGATCTCAGCAGTCCATGAGGAAGATGGCCATGAGGGACTGAACCTCCTGATGGTCGATGACAGAATCCCGGCCGGTGCAAAGCTGTACTAATAACGAAACAATCTACTGTGCTCAGGTGGTTCCTTACGGAGCTGCCTGAGCACATTCTTTTTACATCAAAATACGCATCACATCCCCATTGATATGGCAATGGGCACGTGATGCGTACTTTTTTTCATATGAATGTCTCCTGATCGCGGGTTATAGAACCCGCGATTTTACCATTCAGCCGTTCTACTTCGTAATCTGGAAGGAGCGGTTGATCGGGGAGGCCAGATAGTTGCCGCCGAGGACAACGACTGTCATGGTGTAACGTCCCGGTTCTGTCGGCGGAGTTGTGGTGCTGGAGTATGCTCTCCATTTGCTTGTAAATCCGGAGTAGAGCACGCTGACGCTGGACTGGTCATCAACTCTCTCCCCACCGATCTCAAGATGTGCGCCAAAGTCAGTTGCCGCCGCATCACCTGCGGAGATCTTTTTGCCGATACTCTGGTTCCATACAAGCTTTGCCTTGTCAGCCTTTAAGACAAGAGCGCCGGCGCCGACACCCGTATTGTAGTTCTTGTTGTCGGTGACTGCTGTCACGCTGTAAATTCCGGCATGATTCGGAGCACCGATACTGATCCGGAGATTATCAGCGATGGACGGAAGCTTGTTGATCACCTTGATGACCTGTCCCAGAGCGCCGGTATCCACACCGATCTTCTCAAGCGCATCGATCACTTCACTGGCATTTAAAAGCTTTCTAAGCTCACCGACCGTGATACCGTTCTGCAGCATTTCTGTCAGGGTTGGCTGATTTAAGCTTTCCAGCGCCTTATCTACGATCTTGATGACAGTGCTGTTGGAGGTATACTGTTCCGGAAGCTCCAGATAAACGCCTGTAGTCACATTGCTGGTGATTCCGGCGTAGATGATATACAGGTTGAACTGATCCTCCGGATCCGTAGAGACAAGCTCTCTGCCCTTCACAGCCTCGCTCACATATCTGCTGGCGCTGTTGACGCTGACCTTCACATTTGCTTTGTTGATGGTCACGCTGCCCTCAGCTTCTTCACTTGCGCGATACTCCGAATTTCCCTTGAAGGTCACTTTGATCTTCTGCACGCCTGCGCCGATCTGCGGGAAGCTTCCGAGAACCTTTCCGCCGAGCTCATAGCTTTTTCCTTCAAACGGAACATCGTCCCTGATTCCTTCTCCGTTCAGGAATTTGTCAGCAAAGCTATCACCGAGCTCGCTGCTCAAACCGTCCAGAAGAGAAAGTCTCGCATTGTAGGAAAAGGTGAAATCGTCAACAGACAGTGTGTCCCGCTCCGGAAGCTCGGAATTTTCCCAGTCGATCACATTGTCAAGAACCGCCTGTTTTACTGCTTCCACATCCTTATTGTATGTGAAGGAGGTTTCGCTCTTTAATACGACTTTACTGTTGATCCGGTTATCCGTCACTGTTACTGATACCGTCACGCTGCCCGGCGCATAGTCCCTGCTTCCGCCCCAGGAAATACGGATCTTCCAGCTTCCCGGACCGAATTTCTTTGTTACAAGTGACTCATCATCGAGCGGTTTGTAATTTTCAATGAGCCCGGAAGGATCTGCATTGTACTTCACCTCGAACTCATCAAAATCCACTTCCGGTTCTGTGGACTCCACTACAGCCTCGTAGATCGCTTTTGCAGTTGCAGTATAATCGATATTCTGATCATGATCAAAAACAAGCCCTACTTCGTAAGGAGCCTCTTTCAGATTGAACTTCATCTGCTCCCGTTCCGTCATGGTCACGTCTGTCTCTTTTTCAAAACCGGAATACTCCTCATCGCCGTCCCATAAAATACGGATCTTCTGTTTTCCTGCCGGGATTGCCGGATAGGTCAGGAGATTCACCTTTCCCCCGTCCAGTGCGACCCAGTTCTTTCCGAGATTTCCTACAGAGACTGACTCAGCTTTACCGTAGTACTGGATCGTCACATCGTCACAGGTAATAAACTCCGCATTGGAAGCTGAAAAAACTCTCGTGAAGATCTCTTCTTTCGTCTCTTCGGCATTAAGGGTTCCGTCCTCGTCATATATCAGCGGAATTTCCTGATCCCGGAGCAGTTCGCAATCCACGGTAGGTTTTGCTGTTTTTCTGATTGTGAATTTTTTCTCGCCTGCGCGTACCTTGTATTCACCATCCGCATTGTCCGCCAACGCCGGGTGGATATAGGTGTGAGTCATTAAGAATTTTTTTGTTGTACTTTCAAATCCGCCTACTGATCCCCAGGCGGTATTTTTCAGCAGACCACCATCTTCCTTTCCAACACACTCATACTCCCATTCCAGCGTATCTTCGCTGTCCGGGAGAAGCGTTTCTGTCAGGATCTGATTCACAGTCTCCGTCTCTGTTCCAGCCGGAATATATACCCCCACAGTTTCAGCGCCGAATGCTGTCAGGCAGAATGCCTGCAGCAGAACAAAAAGTGCCAGTAACGCAATCATGATTGGATGAAGCGTTTTCTTTTTCATATTCGTATCCTCATGTTTCTCTTTAATTGTTTCTCTTTCATTATTTTTCTTTACTTCTCTTTTTCATCACAAGACCTGCCGCCAGAAGGATCGCGCCTGCGGAGAGCAGGATTCCTACCGGCCACCATATCTGTCCTGTCTGGGGAAGCTTCTTTTCGTTCTCCACGTTTGTCTCCGTGGATGTCTCTGTTTCACTCTCTGCCGTGCTCTCCTCCACCCTGGTTTCCGGCTGTGTCTCCGCATCTGTGATCGTCACCGTCTCGTCAGCCACTGTTGTGATCGTCGGCTTTTTATCCGGGGTCGGATCCCAGTCATCATCATCACTGTCATCGTGATAACGGGTCGGAGAAGTCGGATTCGTCGGTTCCGTTGGTTTTGTCGGGTTTTCCGGTTCTTCAATATCACACTTGATATCTGCTTCCGCCGCGGCACCGCCCGCTTCCACGAGAACCGGTGCCGGAATGTAGGTCTTGCCGCCAACGGTCATCGAATCCCCCGTCACAAGGTAGAGAGCCTCTCCATCCGGGAGATTCCGAAAAACCACATGCTTTCCGCTTCCCGTTCCGGTCCGGTAAGGCTGGATCCCCTGCGCCTTCACAAAATTTGCCAGAGTGATCGCAGCCTCTCTGGAACCACCCCCAGAAACATCCGCACCGGATGCCTGAAATTTCTCATTCAGCACATAGACACCCGCCTGTTTTTCTGCAACCCGATAGAGATATACCGTCATTCCGGTCTGTTCTGTTTTTATGTTCAGACTACCCCGCTGTGCCGCGTAAGACGGATTTTGAAATATCACCATCCATACCGCAAGCACGGCAAAAATAAAGCCCAGGACCTTATTCTTTTTCCGAATTCCTGTCATCTTGGATTCCTTCCTTCTACATCGATTTCTGTATCTGATCTACATGCTTCTTTTTCTCTTCCATGCTGCTGCCGCTGTGCCCATAAACAGGAGTCCCAGACCCGTGAACATTCCCCGTCCCATTCCGCCTGTGGACGGAACCTTCTTATCGAGGACATCACCTTCCACGGAGTCATGTTCTCCATCGTTGACCCAGGCTTCGTTAAACAGCTCGTCCCCCTGGATCGCGTCGTCTGTCACGACCGCTTCATAGGTCACTGTAATCGGATTTTCATCCGTCAGATCTTCATAATCGATGATTCCGGTATTAAAGAGGTTTACAAGATCAACCGCAACCCGGAATGCGTTGGAACCACTGGCTGTTACCGTGTAATACCCGGAAGGAACTTCTTTTCCAGCCCTGCCCGCGGTCACACGGAGCGTACCGTCAATAAATTTCAGATACCGGTTCATCTCATCGTGGAAGACCATGGTCTCCACAACAGAATCCGGGATCGCATATTTTTCATCTGCAGAAAGGGACTGTGCAGAAATCTCATTGTCGTAGTTGTCTCCGCTTACGCTTCTCGCTCTTCTTGCACCGGATGCACTGTACACGCGGACTGTCTCCGCACCGGACGCACTGTGTACGCGGACTGTCCCCGCGCCGGACGCACTGTGTACGCGGACTTTACGAATCTCCCTTGCGGAGTTTGCCGGTGAGGCGTTGGATGCCGTTACAACATAGCGTGCAAGCAGCTTAGGAAGGCTGGAGGTCAGTGTAAACCTGATCTTCTTTCCCTGACTTACGGTTCCGATCTCATCCTCGCCGTCTGCCTTTTTATCGATCGGATAACTTGTCGTCTCGTAGATATCCGCGCCATGAGCCGCCTTGATCTGGAATCCCGTCTCATATCCGCCGGAAGCTACCGAAACGATATGACGATTTTCCGGAAGATTATCGTCTGCGTTCCATCTTGAGCCCTCTTTATCGTCATACCAGCCGTCGATGCGGTGATTGCAGTCGTCAAGGTTCCAACCGGTTCCAACTGCACAGAAGGTCAGTTTCCGCCCTGCGGTGTTGTAAATATCGTCAGCGCCGGTGTCTGCGTGGTTGTTGTAGAGGATCACGCCGTCCGAAAGCTCTGCGGTTCCGTTTTCCCCGTTATAGAGGCCGCCGCCGTAGGTTGCTGCGTGGTTGTTACAGATGCGGACGCCGGTGCCGATCTTCAAGGTTCCCTCATTGAAGATTCCTGCTCCGGTTGAACCCGTTTGATTTTCACAAACGCTGCCTGCATTTAAAGTCAGCTCTCTCACGTTACAGATTCCGCAATCATGATTCCCTTCAACCTTAAGCGTTGCTCCATTCTCAACAAACAGCTTATACGTGTTTAAAATCCCGTTTGATCTATTTTCACAGGCCGATACAACTGCCCCTGCTTTGACTTCAACATCGCCGTACCAATAATCGCTGCCGCTATATACCCAAAGACCTCTTTCCCCATTTCCGTCGAGACTGATCTCAGCTCCTCCCTCAATGGTTCCTTTTCCTCCGACATTCAGCCCATTTCCGGTATTCTTACAGGAAGTTAGTTTTGAAGTGCCGTCTACAAACAGCTCTTTAACAAAAATTCCCCAGGCGCTACCAATATTCTGATTCGTTGTCACATCAGAATGATCTGTTACGCTCAGTTTTCCGTAATAGCAGCCAATTCCACCACCGTAGTTCGGATTTCCACAGCCCGTAATATCGATATGTGAATATTTTTCTACCGTCACATCGACCGGATTGACCGTCATTCCGTGCCAGTCACAATCAGTGATATTGAGACTGGAATGATCTGAAATTTTAATATTCCGGTTTGGCATATCCTCATACTCTGAATTGTCTGCGAAAATACCACTTGCCCGGGATCCTTTATAACCGGATATCGTCATGACTGTACCATTTACAAGGTATAAATTACTTTCCTGATACAAATACATTCCGCTTCCGCTGCCGCCATCCGTGCTATTCTGTGTCCACATCACATGATCCAAGGTGAGATCTGTATTCGAGATCAGATTCGCAGTGCCGCCGCTTCCACCCGGATTATCATTCGCAGCAATATCCAATACACAGTTTTTAAATGTCAGCCGACTGGTATTCCAGCTTTTAGCTGCAGCATCATAAGTTCCTTCTGCGTGGATTCCCTTTCCTTCCATCTTGATCGTCTTCGGATCCGACGTACCGCACTGGATCGTCACGTCTTTTCCTGCACCGATCACAAGTCCGTCTGTAAGGCTTACATTTTCCTCAAGATCGATCACTACCGGTGACTCTCCTGCAGAATTGATCGCATCCTGAAGATTATTGAACTCCTGTGTTCCTACCTTCGCCACAGCCGCCAACGAAGAAAATGCCATGGCAGCCGTCATCGCAGCGGCGGCTGCGGTGACGGTCATGAAACTTTTCCATGATTTTTTCATGTCTCTACCTCGTTCTCATAACTAGCAACAATCCGAAAAGTCTGAATTACTGTTCTTTTTTCTTTTTCTTACCTGTCACGATCACAGCACCTGCTGCCACTCCCATCAGGGCGATTCCTGCTGCTGTGAAGGCTTTTGTTCCAATTCCACCGGTGGACGGGACGTCCGGATCGATGACCGGGCCGTCAACGATATCTTTCTCGCTGTCGTTGACCCATGCACGGTTCTCCACCTTGTCTCCATCAATGGCTTTGTCAGAGACAGCTGCGTCATAGGAAACAATAATCGGCTCTGCATTCTTTAACTCATCATATGTAATATATCCGTCATTGAATGCTGCGATCAGAGCGATGCTTACCCGGAATGTCTCATTGCCTTTTCCGGTTTCTACCTTGTAATACTCTTCTGGAAGTACATTTCCATCATTTCCGACTGTCACTTTCAAGGTTGCTTTATCAAATTCCAGATTTTTGCTCATCTCGTCATGGAAGATCATGCGCTCGGAGAACTTCTCCGGAATCAGCAATCTCTCTGCATTAGAATCGGAACGTACTACAAATCCAGCCAGTCTTGCCGGAAGATGGGATTCCAGCGTAAAGCTTATATTATCGCCCGGTTTTACGCCCTTGATCTCATCCTCACCGTCTGCCTTTTTATCGATATCCGGTCTGCTCTCCTTATCGTCCGCATCAAGTCCATGCGCAGCTTTGATCTGCAGCATACCGGTCTTACTTCCGCTGTTGACAAGAACAATATGGTGCTCACTTTCACCGCCGTCGGCATTCCAGCGGCTTCCTTCTGCATCATCATACCAGCCGTCGATTGCGTGATTACAATCGTCCAGGATCCACTCTTTGTTTGTGTCTCCAAATTTCAGTGTCGCGTTTTCTCCATTGTAGATATCGTCGGCACCTTTTCCGGCATGGTTATTGTAGAGAATAACCGATGAGCCGAGACGCATGGTACCGATATTGTAGATACCTCCGCCGTATTCGGCACCAATCTTCTTCTCATTCTGTATTCCCGTTCCGTTGTTGACGATCGTTGCGGAACCGATTGTCAAATCGCAGGCTGCCTGTTTTGTATAGATTCCGGAACCGGCATTGTTCATGATCGTCACATCTGCGCCCTTCTCGATCGTGCTTTTATATGTTCCATTTCCAAAAAATACGATTCCGCCACTTGTGGCTGCGGATAAAGGCTTCACCCCGTTTCCTTCCACATCCAGCTTGCATGTCTTATCCACATTCAGCACTCTGGTCCAGATACCGCTGTACCCGTTGTTTGTTGCTGTTAAGGAGGATTGATTGCTCATGTCGATCCGCCATGCGGAAATTCCCCAGGTACCGCTTCCATCAAACAAAACTTCCGATCCATTTTTTATCGTATAGTATGTACCGTTTGATCCGTTTCCATGGCTGTTTAACACCTGAACTTTACTGTTATCGATCGTGGCATAAAATGTTCCCGTAAAACCTGAGCGGTTATTATCCGAGATGTAGGTCGAATTTTCGAGATTCACATTATAGCCTCCGTCACCGCCATCCCACTCCAGGGCATCCTGCGGATAATTTCGAATCTCCAACTTGGAATCCTTCAGATTCAGCTTATTATTCGAGCCGAAATAGATCGCATGAGTGTTTGCAGCAACACCATTGCCATCCATTACCATCTCTGCGTTCTCCAGATGCAGCTCTGCATCCTTTGATGCAGAGATCGTCATCCAATTCCACTCCGCTGTATATGGTGTCGATCCGATTCCTTCCAGTCCCACAGCGCAGTTCTTAAAGGTCAGCTTTTTGCCCCAAAGTGCAATTCCTTTGTCCGTAAATGTAAGATTTCTCTTATCCGCACCACCATCTACCGTCAAGTTCTTGCTCAGATTAAGCCCACTTGTCGTCTCATCCGTATCAAGAACGATCACCGCTCCATCTGCTGCCGCAGCCACTGCCTCATCAAACGTCTTATAGGTAGTCTCACCAATATGTACCTGCGCAAATGCCGAAACCGACATTCCCGCCGTCATCGCAGTCGCTGCCAGACAGACCATGAAAACCTTGTTCATTTTCTTTTTCATTTTCGATCCCCTCCATGTCAATTCATGTCGAAAAAAGCGCCGTTTTCACTTTTTTGTGAACCGGCGCATTTTTTTCCATCATTCTTCCGGTTCTGTTACCCGGTGTCCGCGGACAAGGAGCCTGTGGGTATTTACCCCATACGGAGTACAGGTATAAAGCGTCACAAGGTCTTTTCCGTTCTGGATATAAAGTTCTTCCGTCTCTTCCGGGAGTGTTACGAGGATCTGATCCACCTCATACGTGAATGTCTCGTTTAAGACATCCAGAGTGAACCGATCTCCCACTTCCAGTTTGTCCAGGTCGGTGAACAGTTTCGCCTTCACAAGACCGTTATGGGCGGCCAGCACACAATGGGTATTTTCACCGCCCACCGGCAGGCTTGTCCCATACCAGAAACCGGCGCCCGACTGAAGCGCCCGCTCTTCCGTTCCGTGATAAATGGGAATGTGGACCCCGATCTTCGGAATGTCCACATATCCCATCATCCCTGTTCCCCATGGATCCAGAAGGTGATCAAGCTCCTCCCGTTCCTCTGAGGGAACCAGAAACTGTTCTTCTTTCTTTGCAAGTCTTTCATTGTACTCTCGGGCCGCCTGGATCATTCCTTCGCAGTCGATCCCCTGAAACCGGTCATACGCCGCAATCGCCTTGTTGAACTGATACTGATAGTACCAGTCACAGATATGCGGGTACAGGAAAATTCCCAGTCCCAGGAGAAATATGACTGCTATGAGGATCCCGCGCCCGGTGAGCCATGAAGGTTTCCTGCCGGAATTACCGGATCCATGCTCCATTTGCATCTACCTGATATCCGTCCGGTGTTGTGGTGTTCGCAAGCATTGCGCCAAGTGTTCCCTTGTCGGATGCTGTGTTGAAGTAATACCACTTGCCATCGATCTCATGCCAGCCGGTGTACATGCGTCCTCTTGTGTTGTCGTACTGAGTATGGAGATAATACCAGTTGTTGTTCCGATATAACCAGCCGTCTTCCATCCAGCCGTCTACGTCAAAGTAGTACCAGTCGGAGCGGCCGTTCCATGTGAGGTATACCCACTCATCATGCGGGAATGTACCATCATCATAGCAGAACCACCAGCCGTTTAATCTCCAGGTTCCTGTTGCGTCGCGGTAGCCGCCCTTTGCCTGAATTGCCGCGTCTGTGTAGTATTCCGGACGGTCAAAGTCGATGGCAAATCCGTAGGTGTAGAAACCGTAGATCGTATCACCGATCTTTAAGTACTCGTTGGACGGAAGTCTTCCGTTGTCCTCCGTGAACTCGCCGCCCTCTAAGATCCAGCGACCGGACTTACCGGCTGCGTTTGTGGCTTTGCCTCTTGTGGAGGTGCCATAGTCATAATCGCTGTCATCACTGTCACTGCCGCTTGATCTCCACCTGTAGGTGATCGTGAAGGTCGTTCCATCTTTTCCTACAACATATCCAACCGGGAACTTATCCCAGGTCTGATCGCTGTAACTGCTGCTCTTACCCTTGGATGCAGGAATATCCGCAATCGTGAGCTTCGTTCCAACCTCAAAGGTCTTTGTAAGTTCTGTCTGACCGTTCTCTGTAAATGTTCCGTTTACAACAACGAACTTGATTTCGGTGTACTGCTTCTCAGGTGTCTCCGGTGTTTTCTCACATTTTGCTTTGAAGTTGATCACGATCTCCTGATTTTCAGAATACCACTTGCCGTCCTCAGCGCAGAAGAGCTTGACTGTTGCTGCATCGTCTCCTGCATTTGTATGTTTTCCATCTCCATATGCCTTGATGTACTCTTTTGCAAATACAGTGACAACTGCCTCGTTATCGTCTTCCTTATCTCTTGTGACGCTGTAAGTTCCGGCCATAAGACCGAAGGACTGCGGAGCGTGCTGCTCATCTGTTTCACAGGTTACGTTGATCGTTTCTCCAAACAGCTTCTTCAGATCATCGTATTCCGGAAGAGCCGGTTTCTCCGGATTGTTTTCGGTACACTTCACTGTAAATGTAACCGGTACCGTACCGTCCGCAAGCTCCCATGCGTTTCCATCATACTTGAAGGTCAGTGTTGCAGATGGTCTTCCCAGCAGCGTATGCGTTCCATATTCATCGTTATATGCTCCCACATAAGCATCAGCATTTACTGTGACGATCGCTCTTGCGTCACTTGCGCTCGCAACTGTGTAACTGCCAGGAATCAAAGGATAGCTTTCATTATTATGATCTGCATTGCTTCCGGTATGAATAAGCGCAATACGAATAAGTTCTTTTAATTCATCATCCGTCGGAAGCTCTGGATTCTTCGGCTCCTCGGCGTCAAACCATGCCCAGAAATCAATCTCATCTCCGCCTTTGACCATCCACGCAATATCCGGCTTTACAGATGCAGAATTATTACCTTTGGTCCATTTCGTAAATTCATGGCCTTCTGCCGCTTCGACTTTCACGCCATCCAGTGATGGAATTACGTTTTTCTGTTCCTCTTCAAGAGTATAAACCTGAACGGTGCCATTGTTGTCTGCATTTTCGCCGTCAGTTACAGTACCATTTCCGTCTTTATTGCCAAACTTAACAAGAACCTGCTTGTTATCCGGAATTCTATCTCCACCTGTTTCACTGCCGCCATTACTATTCCAGGAATCACGGTAATAGTAAAGATCGATAATGTTCCTGCCTGACTGGAACACAGAATTCTCTGTATAAGCCGTTGTTGTACCCTCAACAGTAACTGTCGCATGGTCATACAGATAATCTGTATAATAATAAGTCTGAGTTGTCATAAGACCGGCAACTTTAGAAGAAATCAAAGCGCCTTCCTCTGCTGTCTGATTAACATCAACAGATTCATCGTACACAGATTTCTCTGTGTCTGTATCAAAGTAGTGCTTGTTTACAACATAAGTGACTGTTTCTGCAGGAGCGGAGCCATCTTCTTCCCAGATTGCGCTCAGATGAACCTCATGATTGGAATCTGCCGCATAACCAACCGGTACTCGAACGACCAATTTGTCCTGATCAAGCTGCCATCCTTTGAAAACATATCCAGACTGTTCTGGTGCATCACTACCGTCAAGGATTTCAATCTTATCTCCGTAATTCATCCCTTCTCGTGTCAGCATGCTGCGCTCTGGATTCAGCGTATAAGTTTCCTTTGCTTGATAATTTTCCTTCCAGGTTCCACCATTTGCATCATATATGACACTGTAGATTGCCTGATTCGGCTTCTCTGTGGATACCTGAACATTAACAATATACTCTTTTGCCTCTGTCGGTGTCGGAATTGCTTCAGGGTCACTGGATACTACATAATATGTCGTACCATTATCGAGAATCGTTTCCGGAATTTCTGTAATCTTCTTAAAAGAAACATTTCCACCGGTAAAACCGATCCAGTCGTTGTCTGTCTTTACAATTTTTCCAGCACCCTGATCCGTGTACTGAACCGTAAGTTTTGCTCCGGTAATGGATGGTTTCGGGAACTCTACTGTATGATTCTCTGATCCTGCCGTATAACTGAGCACTGCGTCCCCATTAAGATCCACACTGCCAGCATCCGATGTATCTTTAACCTTCACACGATAAGTAAGGCTGACTCCGTTTGCATCCAGTCCATTCGGATCAGTCCAGGTAATCTCGTTCTTTTTAGAGTCATACTTAGCTGCAGCATCACCGCCGTCAACCTTAATGTCACCGACCAGTTCAACATTATTTCCCAACGGGTCCGTAATTCCGGTCTTGAGCTTCTGGCTGATCTGATTTAACGCCACATTCAGAGAATTCTCATCTGTCGCGTTAAAATTATAGTCAGATCCGTTTGCAAGACTCTTGAAGCCTTCGCTGCTGAACGTGAAACCTACCGTATAGACTTTGCCATTGTTAGTGGCTGATTGGAAATTCTCTAATTCTTTTTTAGGATAATATGGTTTGCTCTCATAACAAAACACAGTATGTTTGTGAAAATCTAACAGACTATTATAATATTCTTTCTTCCCGCAAGACAAAACATCTTCTCGATCATCTGTTTCACCATCTGCGACGATAATCAATATCTGGTCGGTATCTTTAGTATCTCCGCTAAATTTTCCTAATGCATAATTGACCCCAGATGTTAACTCTGTGCCTCCGGTAATTTTTGTATGATCGCTATACGGAATTTCTGCTACACTCTCACCCGTATCGCTGCTGAAATAGGTATAATTATATGTAATTCCATCGCTACCAAGGTTATCAGTCATCCGTTTTATCGCATTGGTAGCAATCTGCCAACGGCTTTTCGTTTTCGAGGGATCGGCTTTAATTTTTGTACAGTGTGCATCATTCCCGCCAACATGGTAATGTCCAATTTCTTTCGGATCCGTTTCTGTACACCAGCTCATCGATCCTGACGCATCCAGCAAAAATACCACATGCGTCTTTTTTGTTTCTACTTTCTCTTTAGCCTTTGCTGAGAGTGTAATCGTATAATCATTCGTCTCAGCATTATATACAGCTGTCTTGTTAAGCTCAATATCCGGATCTGTAGCTGTTGACACTGTTCCATCAAAGTTATATTTCTTTGCAGCCGGTGTCAGCGTACCAGATGGTTCACCTGACACATCCGCCAACGACACTCCCGGCACAGACCCAACGACCATACAGGCCGTCATGAGTGCTGCCAGAACACGTTTTTTCATTCCGCGCTTCTTCATCTCTCTTTTCCTCCTTTTTTTCGAATCGTGGATCGTAACTGTATCTCTGTCGAACAGTTACTGTAAGTCAATATTTCAATTGCTGCACACAGGATTCTTCTGTCTCTGTATGCTCACAAA
>ERZ1026901.531-NODE-531-length-29820-cov-8.493197_pt1 | contig 29820 bp, 25 predicted proteins | sample MGYA00380179_ERZ1026901 | MGnify/ENA primary metagenome ERZ1026901 (study PRJEB33269, sample SAMEA4719815) | human gut metagenome | biome: human-associated habitat; feature: organic feature; material: feces | place: Cameroon | collected 2013-10 ... | reverse complement strand
GGTGTTACCTCTATAATATATAAGCATTTCATTGTCAGGCATAAATGAGAACATAGAAATTCCATAATTCTCAATATCCTCACAACTATATGAGAACTCCTTTTCTAAAGCTTCGTTTATAAATTGAGATAATTCGTGTACTTTAAAAACATTCTTAATAGCATCTAATAATAGATGATAATATGCAGGATGTGCACATTTTATCTGACGTGCAAACTTATAGCCATTTTTATATAAAAATGTACATGATACAGTCATGCCATCCAAAGGTATAGTTGAAGATTCACGTTCCCAATGCATCTTACTTAACAAACCATTTTGTCTAAGAGCATCTACTACTTCTGGTCTAATACCTCCGAAATAGTCTTCGTTAAATATTGTTTCCAAATCTCTGTAAACAAAAACAGTATTGCAAACCTCCTCGTTTAAGTAGAATTGAAACGACAAGGCTCCTGATGTAGGATTACATATTTCTAAAAAAATCCCTTTGTCTGGTATAGGAAGTAACTCTTCGTTCTCTTCTATATATGTTACTTCTAAGTCATGTTCAGCATCATTTCCTATTACAGTATCATCAACGGTACTATAATCTAACATTTCTGAAACAGACTGAAATCGTTGGCTTTTGATTGGATCCATGGCTTTCTTCACCATATTTGTTGTCTTGGGACTGACTTTTATCTTCTTGAATAAATCTTCGGGAAATCCATCACTGAGAATATCAGAAGCATGTGGCGGTGTTGATCCAACAAGCATTTTGTACACTGTTGCTCCTAATGCATATACATCCAATGTGGCAGGGAATGTTCCATTTTGTTTGTAGTTCACTTGTTCTATTGGCGCATAACCAGGAGTGCCCATTCCAAGTGTTGTGCTGGATTCTGGCTCTCCGTACTTATCATATTGTTTAGACAAACCAAAATCAATTAAAAACAGATGCCCGTCATTGTTTCGCATGATGTTCTTTGGTTTTAAATCCAAATGCAACATTTTGTTGTCATGCATATATTGCAAGGCATCCCCGATTTCTTTAAGTTGAACCAATGCTTCTTCTTCTGGTATTCTTCCTTTGTCCCTAATGTAATCATTGAGGCTTTCACCATTTATATACTCCATAGCATAGTAAGTGGTGTTGTTTTCATCGAAGACCTCTAGCACTCTAACAATATTAGGATGCCTTAGTTTGCTGAGATTTTCTGCTTCACAGTAGAATTTCTTTCTGTAATTCTTAACCAACGAAGAATTGGTGCCGTCAACACAACTACCATCACTTGAGCGACTATTGAACTCTTCCATAAAGAACTCTTTTATGGCAACGTTCACTGTAACATCCATCTTACCCAAACCACCAATAAGTGCAATCTTAGTTGTTGCGAGGTAGGTTATGCCAAAACTTCCTCTACCAAGAGTCTTTACTATTTTGTACTTACCATGTTGTAGCGTACAACCTTTTATTAACTCATTCATAAAAACAATATTTACGCTTTCATTACTATAAGATATTCCACCTGATTTTTTTGTTTCCCAGTGTTTTTCCTATCATGTATATGTAATATTATTAAGCTAAAATTGATTGATTTGCTTCATTAACACTCATCTGTGTAGAATTTTTCAATGTATCAAGTTTAATAACAGTTTTCAGTGATGCCTTAGACGTTATTTCACATATTTTATCAACCATAGGACCTTTGTCTGACAAATCAGAATCTGATATAAAAAATTTCTGGAATCAGAAAAACACGGCAGAGTAGAGTCCGGATTACATAAGCAACTCCTTTACTTTGAGAATCGGACCAACTAATAAAAAACGTAGAATACTCTATGTTATTCTTATCGTTTGTCATATTGATAATTTATTTGAATATCGTTAAAAAGCAGCAACTGCCCGTATTTTAAAGCGATTTGATTTATCTGGATATGGAGCATAAAATCCCTGTATGTCATCATCAAAATCTACAATAAACATTTCTGTAGCCGAACTTTCCGAAGAAGTCATGTAAACACCCCCTGTAATGCTAATCTTTTTTAGTGATTTCAATATTCTTTTTCCATCAAAATACACAGAATGAGTAAATCCTTTCATGTTGCCAATGGATTTTAAAATTTCATACCATTGTCCAACACTTGGCATATACCAACCACTTGTGTTTGATGGTAGAGGTGCTGAAAAATTCCTAACTGCATCAAAAGCTGGGAATCCATCATTTGTTAGACCTTCGTATGTGTAAACATAACCATTCCTATCCTTAATAAAATCTTTAGAATATTCAATATTTATATGCGGATTCCCCAAGTCACGAGAAGGTCCCCATTTATATTTTTGTCCATTTCCAACATCTTCCATTGCGACAATGTGACCATGAATCCATCCCTTTTTCTTTTCTTCATCAGTTGGGTTCAGTGAATAAACCACTCCTATACAATTCTTTGACAAATCAAGTACAGAAGAAGTAGAACCGTCAGAATAAAAATAATCACCAATACAAATGTTCTCATAACTTGGGGCTATAGAAGAAGTCGCTGCATTTGCCACTGTATCAGATGGAGAAAAGTTGTGGTTGGAACTCTCTATTATGTTTACTTTGGGCCATAATGTATATGAAAGGATACCTAGACACAAAATCACGGCTACTATTAGATTCCTTTTTCCTGTGTTCTTCTTTTTGTCATCACGTTTTTCTCCCTTTTCTTTATCATGGCTGTTGTCTTCATTCACTTTGTTTATACGTATAGAATAATTTGGAATTTCATAATACGGTCCATCAATATATTCCTGAAGCATTGGTACAATCTGCCGCACCTTCTCTTCTATGACATGAAGCTCGCCATCAATATTGCCCAATTCATTATCCCAACCACTTATCCATAGTTTGTTATACACCTTACAATTTTCATCATAAAGTGTAATAGTTAATTCGGACGGGCTTTCCGAATACTCTAAGGGTCTGTATGGAGGAACTTCTTTATCCCTTATTCTTAAATTTAAAGATTGCAAATCGTTTAAGAATTTTGTATACTCACGTTCATTAAGTTTACCCCCAATGTGGGTAGATTCTTGAGTAATATTAGTGTCCACTCCTGTTTCTTTATTCACCGAACAGAAATAGGAGCCTTGAAATATTGGAGTCCGAGGGTGGTATTCAAAAGTAACTTTACTTGTATTCGGTCGTACCTTGAACACTTTCTCCGTAGGGTATTCTTTATGTGAAACGTTCTCTGATGCTACTTCTACATCGATAACCGTTTCTTCTTCTTCAAATGAGTTTATAAAGTTATCTACAGTGCTATATCTATCCTTTTTTATTGGTGCCATTGCTTTTGCAATAGATGCATATATGTTTTCGCTAACATGACGCTTTTGTAATTCATACAATGGAAAACCATCATTGAGAATGTCTGACGCTTCTGGTGGACGAACACCTGTTAACATTTTAAACATAGTGCCACCAAGAGCATAGACATCCATCGTAATAGGGAAACCCTTACCTTCGCGGTAATTTGCTTGTTCAATCGGAGCATAGCCTGGCGTGCCAGCCCCCACCTTGGTACTTGATTCTGGCTCTCCATTTGGGGCATATTGCTTTGATAGACCAAAATCTATTAAAACTATGTCACCCGATTCTTTCATCATAATATTGGATGGTTTCAAGTCAAGGTGAAGCATCTTATTTTTGTGCATGAACGAGAGAGCAGAACCGATTTGCTTAACAATCTTTATTGCCTCATCTTCTTTTATGCCGTTGTTCTTAGCTATATAATCATCAAGACTTCCTCCACCAATAAATTCCATAACATAATAAATGGTATTATTTGCCTCAAATGCCTCGATGACTTTTATGATATTGGGATGCTGAAGCTTACTAAGATTTAGGGCTTCTCGCGCAAATTTTCGTCTATAGTCGTCATAAATGCCACTCTTACTACCACTTGTTACTGTCGCATCAGAACGGCCATTGATATCTCTCATAAAAAATTCCTTGATGGCAACCTTTATGTTGACATCAATACTTCCTAATGCACCTTCCATTTTTACAGATGCAAGATAGGTTATACCAAAAGAACCTTGTCCTAAGACTCTTTCTATTTTATAGTTATATGAATTTCCTTTTAACAGAAATCCCGTTTGAAGACTTTTACTATTCATTACATATACTATGCTTAAAATAAATCTTTTAATGCATCTCCAGCTCTTTTGTAGCCAAACTCTTTCGCTTTTGACAAATAATTTTTTGCTTTAACTTTTAATTTGGAATAAAGAAATCCTCTGGCGAGAAGTCGTCTTTTGTCTGGTTTGCTCTTTTGGGAGTCCATGTTCTAACATGAATCTTCGGACTGCCTTCTTCTTGAAAATCCCAAAGCAGGAACACGTATCCGTCGTCGGAGTATTGTCTGCCGTTGTATTGCTGACTGTTCCATTTCTGGCGTAGTCTCACACCGTATATGTTAGGATTTGAACCATGTCGCATCAGTTCAATGTCCGAAAAGTCAACATTTATGAATTCATTGCCTTTGAACAGATTCCTAAGATTATTGATATACTGCTGCTTGTTTTGTTTACTGTACACCACTTTCTCATTCACCTTTTGCGAGACACCGTCAATGTTGTTTTTGCCTAATGTTCTGATAACACGACCAGTAATGATAAGAGCATCATCGCTAAAGATTTCTTGCAGAGCATTGATGTTTTTCTCCACATAGTAGCTTCTGAAGTTCTCCACAAAGTTCAGAATCTCTCTTCTCATTCTAAGGTCAACGTTAGAGTTGCTCCCATGCAGAAGAGCTACATACGAGTTGTTGTCGATGGCTGTTCTAACACCAGTGATAACACCTTTCTTGTTGAAGCTGATAGTCAACTCCTTATGTATCTCACCCTTGTAAGTATTGTCAATGGGTTTCATCTCCACAGGAATCTGTCTTATCTCATATCCAGTGAAGTCCTTCAGGCAAGACTGCACATTATTGTTCCACTCACAACGAAAATGAATGTTTGTCCAAAGGCTTTTCAATCCACTTGCAGCCATTTCGTCAATGTCAACATTAATGAGGTTCAACTGGCGATGGTTGGCTTCCGCCTTGTTTATCTCGCTCAGCAACGACGACACGTTTCTTTCAACATTCACCTTAAGCGATTCATTATATATGCCGTCGCTGAACTGGAACGTCACCTGAGCATACATCAACGATGAAACCAATGCGACATAAAGTAAAAGAATATATCTTTTCATAAAGCTTTGATTATTTTATATGCAGATTATTTTACACGCACACATATAGGTGCACAGTTTTTAAATGTTTTCATGCCTTCAGAGTCAACAACCATTCCTGTCTTCACGTCCGTTCTTGCGCCATTTTTCACTGGTGATAGAACACCCACTATTTGTCGGTCAACGTTCATCATCACAAGATAACATTCGGTTTGATTGAGCATGGAATTGAATTTGCCCCACGAGTCAATAAGGTTGTTGTCCATTGCCATGTCAAGCAAGTACTGCAACTGTACGAAGGAGCTCACGTCACAAACCTTCTTGATTATATCAGGCCAGTTAGCCGACCCAAATACTGGAGTTGTATTTGTATTATTGTTGTTAGTATTTGTGTTCACGCTTGTGTTGGGATGGAAAGTCATAGTCTCTTTCTTCTCAACAATGGTTTTAGCCACATACACCAACACCATTATAGCATCGCCACGGTTTACGCTCTTTTGTTGCAAGTTAGCCATTATCTTGTCCTCGCCAATCTCCTCTATCTCCATTTCCTCACAGTAGTTGGCAATATTCTCCTTAAGATAACTGAACGCAATGTTCTTAGCTTCGTCAACACTTGCGGCAGTAGCCTCAGCAGTAAAGTATTTGCCCGACAGTTTTATTTCGTTGATAGCCTCAACAGTGTCTTGAGCAAAGCACGACAGAGCGCAAGCAACCAGTGCCACAACAAATGTGCATAATCGTCTTAATGTCATTTCGCTTTCTTTGTTTTAATGTCGTTGTAGAGGTTCTTCACATTTGTCGTTGGAGTGTAGAGATATGCTTTGGAATTAATCATCAACTTGTTTGTGGCAATATCCTTCACATCACATTCCAGACTAAAGATATGGTCGTAGCCAGTCTCCTTATTATATATAAATATGGCTCCATAAAACTTGCCATCCTTCATCTCCTCGAAACTGAAATAAGGAATGCAACCCTGACTCTTTACAAACTCCATAAACTGTCTTACACTGACGGTAGCAGTCTCGTTTTGCTTGTCGCTTGCTATCATCGTAATCGACATCTTGGCTTCGGGAATACTCTTGCAGTTAAGCAACATAGTGTTAGCAATAGTCTGCACAGGATACTTTGGGTCGATCACTGGCACATAGTCCAGCTTTCCGCTGAGCCTATAATATGTTGTGTTGGTTACGGTAGGCAGTATATAGTTCTTGCCAGGTAGAGTATACAGAGTATCCTCAAGATCTCTAACCGTTCTTAGGTCAGCCACGTCAATGTCGCATTCTGCAGGTTGCTGCTTAGGCTTATACGCTTTCAGGTCGCGCATAAAGTTATGCTCAAGTTCCTTGCGTGGCGTACCCAGCAAGAGGTCGTATTTTATGGGTATAAGCATGTTGACAACTTCCGTCTTGCCCTCTTTCCATACCGCTTGATACGCCTTGTTGTCTATCTTGCCTATAGTGAACGAAGCCGAGTCGGTAATGGCGAGCAAATTGCTCCATCCACCCTTAACAAACTTAGCGTCCATATACTTCAGATTGTTTCTTGTCAGTTTAAATGTCTGGCACAGCAGTCCGCTCTCTATGAACTCAAGCACAGCATTGTTGTCCTTTTGGCGGTAGGCATTGCGGAACAAACTTAATCCTATATGCTCCACCATACCATTGTCATTCTTCCTGACAACAATCTTATACTTGTCCTTTGGGAAGACAGAATAGCCAACCTTAAGAGTGTCCAGACCGTCCAGCTTCAGTTCCGCAGCAACCCTTTTCAGTTCTTCCGTCTTGAACGACATGTTTTGTGCCATGCCTTCTGTTGCAACACACAACAGAAGGACAATGGCAGATAAAATGGTTCTCATATATGTTTAGTTTTTTTATTCAAACGTTATGCCACGCAGCAAAGCAGTCCAGGCGTTGCCCACTTTTCCGCGCTTGGCAATCTCTTTTGCCATCTCGGCATCTTTCTTCACACCGCCAAGTCCCTGCTGATAGCAAGAAGCAAGATTGTCGGCAGCCTCCTTAGAGAGATAACCGTTCAGCAAGGCATCATTATAATAGGCTATAGCCTTCGATATGTCCTTGTTGACAATCTTTCCAGTGAAATACAAGTTGCCAAGTTCACATTTTGCAGGTGCATATCCACCCTCAGATGCCTTTTCGTAGCATTCCACCACCTTGTTCTTGTCAGCCTTCACCGCATTACTTCCTTCAAAGTAGAGTTTTGCGAGCAGATAGTTGGCATAAGGGTCATCAGCCTTTGCAGCCTTGTCGTAATAAGCCATCATCTTCTTCTCGTTGGCTTTTTTCCACGACTTGTCGGCATAGCAGAGTCCGAGCAATGTAGAAGCCACGGCAATGTTTTTCTTTTCGAGAAGAGTAAGCTCCTTCACAGCCGTAGCATAATCGGGTGTTGTCGATTCCATAAGCGTCATGGCATGTACAAACGAGTAGAAGTCGGTGTTCTTCCATCCGTTCTTTATCTCCACATTAGGTTCGTTGAGAAGCTTTTGGAAGTTGGCTTTCATTCCCTTTGAGGCAGCATCGGCAAGCCATTGTAGTGCAATGACATAGTTCGGCTTCACGCCCTGTCCGTTCTTATACATTATTCCCACATTCCATACTGCCACAGGATTGTTCTTGGCAGCGGCAAGTTTATACAAACCCATAGCCTTAGCATAATCCTGCTGAATGCCGTCGCCCTTGTACAGCAAGTCGCCGAGCATCATCATCGCATTAGGCACATTCTTTTTAGCAGCCTTGTCGAGATATGCCGCAGCCTGAGCCTTATTCACCTTAGTGCCTTTGCCATTGCAGAGATAATCGCCACATTTATATTCCGACACAGCGTCGCCTTTGCCCGCAGCCTTTTGGTAGTAAGGCAAAGCCTCGGCATACATCTTAGCCTGGTCGTAGATGGTAGCCACTCTTACCGCAGCCTCAATCGAGTTGTTGGCTGCTGCCATCTTCAAGTATTTCAGTGCAAGTTCATTGTTCTTTTTTACAGTGTTTCCACATCCATTGTAGTAGATGTCGGCAAGCAGGTTTATGTCGAAAGCCGACTTGTTCTTTGCCACATTCTCTTCGCGTTGCTTCACCAATTCGGCGTTGCCAGCCTTTATCGACTCCTTATAGAGTTTCACAGCCATCACAGAATCCTGCTTAATGCCACGTCCAAATTGGTAGCAGAGTCCCATGTTAGCTATTGCCTTCACATGTTTCTGCTTGGCAGCCATACTGAACCATTTCAGAGCCACATCATAGTTCTGCTTCACTTTCTTACCAGAGTAGTAGTAAGTGCCGAGAGTGTTTTGAGCCTCGCTGTTGCCCTTCTTGGCTGCATCGGTCAACTTTCTCACCTCTACAGAGTCAGCATTCACTGCCGCAGGCTTTGCCTGTCTGTTCGGGGTTGTTTTTTTCTGAGCTGTGGCATTATAGGCAGTAAATAAAGCCATTGCCACAGTCAGCATTATACATTTATATCTCATAGTTTTTGTTGGTCTTTTGATTTAACATGCCTTTATTATCCAAGGTCTACAACGTCGTCCATAGCATTGTCCACAACAGCATCCGTTGGGTTGTCGCTATCGTTCTGTGCCAAATAGCCATAGTCACCATTGTTAGTGCCAATGATGCTTTCGGTGTCGCTCACAGTGAGAGTAGAAGGCACCTCAGCCAACACATTGCCAGTATCGTCAGTTACGACATCATACGAGCCATTTCCGTTTACGTCCACCATATACAGGGTTTCGCCATTGTCACCTACAATCTGTGCAGCTGTCAACACCTCGCCGTCAACGGTCTCCACTGTTCCCACCGCTGCAATGTCCATATTCTCCATGTCGATGTCGGTAGGGTCAACCATTATAACGTCGTCGGTCAGGTTCTGTGCCACGAGGTTAGGGTCAACATCAGGAATATCGTCTACGTTGACTTCTGCGTTCACCTCATTAGTAGAAGATTCATTAGCCGATGCTCCATTGGTTTGAGCCGGTTCTTCTACAGTGGCCTGTGGTTGTGGCTCTGTGGTAGATGCCGTTGCAGTTGGTTCTGCTGTTTGTGTCGTTGCACTTGCGGCATTGTCTTGTGCTGCGTTGTGAGTGTCTGTAGCCTGTGTTGTTGCATTGTCGGCATTCGTCTCTCCTGCAATAGGGGCAATAGGGTTGTCATCTATAGAATCCACAATATCTATGTCTTCCTCACCTCTTATAATATCGGCAGTTACCATAACACCTGCACCAGCCATTGCTGCTCCAGCTAATGCTGCACCTTTCTTCAAGTTCTCTTTTGAGTTTTCGTTGATGTTCAAAGCCTGTGTCTCCATAATCAATGTTTTTATAGGGTTTTTATTTATGTTTTGTTTTTATTTCTGATGCAAAGATAGGACTTATTTATATCTCAGCCAAGCATTTTTCTTCATGTTGCTTCAATGGCTAAGTTTCTTTGACGAAACCAAGGGTTTCTCTGACGAAGTCGAAAAATCGGCTTTTTATTGTTTTCCTTAGCTTGTTTATTGTGTAGGTTATGTTCTCTTTCTTGTCTGTTCCGTCATCGTCTATGCCATCTATCTCTACGATATAAGCCGTGTTGTTGTCGTGGCTGTTCCTGCATATAGTCGCCAACTCTTTTGTTCTCTCTTTAAGAGAAATGTCGGATGTCAGTATCTCAGCCAAGTCGTCGTTGTCGACCATGCCATATACTCCATCTGTACATAGCATAAACACGTCATGTGGCTTTATGTCGCGTATCAGGGTTATTGTCGGAGTCATATAGCGGTCTTTGTCATCGGTAACGAACAAGCATTTTGTTATGACATTACCTTTAGGATGATTCTTGACTTCCTCCGGCTTTATCTCTCCATTGTCGAGTAAGTCATTTACGAGCGAATGGTCTTTAGTTTGAAACACCACTCCCTCTCCCTTGCGTATCTGATAGATGCGACTGTCGCCAAGATGTGCCAAAAGCATACCTTCGTCGGTCTTCGCCATAAAAGCAAGTGTTGTGGCCATTGATGCACAAACAGCCCTGTTTTTGTATAATGTCTTGTACGCCTCGTTTGTAAGACTTACAATGTCTGCTGCTTTTAAATTGCTGCAGTCATTGTTAGCAAGATTATGTTCGAACGATTGACAAACAAGACTGCTGGCTATCTCACCATGGTCTCTGCCACCTACTCCATCACAGACAACAAAAAAAGAAGTGTGGGCTGTTGGCTCTGTTGGTGAAAGACAGTCTTGTTGAGAAGGGCGGTTGCCAAGTTGAGAGAAAAAACAATGGTGTAGCATAGAAGAATTTTTAAAATGAAAAATGGAGTGGTGGTGTAATGGATGTTAATCGTTATTAAGTATGTGTTCATATTTATCTTTATATATGAGCAGCAATCTATAGGAGGGTATGGCATCCCTGCCATATCCACTCTGTCATTATTTTCAGACGATTTTATGATGCATTTCTCTTATGGATAAGACACCACTCGTAGATCTCTTCGAAAGGACTGATTTCAATAATGTCAAAGAACTCGATTGTCCCCTCTTTTGGGGATTATTTGATTAATATTTAACTGGTCCCGATTTAAACGGGACATTAATGAGATTATTTATAAAAAGAAATTGTTACTCAGAGATGGCAAGGCGGAGACCATTACCGCTTTCACATGTGCTATGAGTATCAAATCCACGGCATAAAGGACAACAGAAATCAGAATAGTAGCTATAACAACCTCCACGAAGGACGCGCAAAGCCCCACTTGTAGAACCTTTAGGATTTGTTTGTGAAGATTTACTGTAATCACCATACCTGTCTTGACACCATTCTGAAACATTACCACTCATATCATATATGCCTAATTCATTAGCTTGCTTTGTACCAACGGCATGAGTCTTTATACCGCTATTTTTATAATACCAAGCAACATCAGAAAGATTATTGCTGCCGCTATACTGATAGCCTCGACTCTTCTTTCCGCCACGCGCGGCATATTCCCATTCGGCTTCCGTGGGAAGACGGAACGTCTTGCCTGTTATAAGGTTCAGCTTGCTTATAAATTTCTGACAGTCGTTCCAACTAACATTCTCTACTGGCAAGTTGTCACCCTTAAATTCCGATGGATTATTGCCCATTACAGCTTGCCATAAAGCTTGAGTCACCTCGTATTTGCCAATGTAATAGTCATTGGTTAGAGTTACTTGATGTGCAGGTTTTTCTGAATCATACGAATCCTTCATCTCTGATGTTGCTCCCATTGTAAAAGTTCCTGCCTCAACACGAACCATATCAATGCTGATGCCATCCTTTACGGGGATAGAGATATGATCACGATTAGCTATAGGAGCTTGCACAACAGGCTGCTGAGCCACTACTGGTTGAGAAATAGTACTTTGTTGTATTGCGGTAGCTTCTTTCGTCAGTGTAATTTGTAGGTTGCTGGGAGTGGAAGCCTTCAGTTTTACCGTTCCTTCCTCCGACTCATATCCATCACAAGCTACAACAAAAGAATGTTGACCTACGGGTAATGTTGTCTGTACCATGCCATTTGTGCCTTTAACCATTTTGTTGTCCACAAGCACAGTGGCAGAACTTGGGGAATATCTTATTGAAAGAGTTTGTGTCAGCTGCGCTTGTTGTTGAGAGTTACCCAAAAGCGTGAGCACATACGTGCGGTTGCTCTCCAATTTATCCACTCCGTAGTCTTCAAATGTTACCATAAGCGGAAGATAATCTTTGGTTGTGATTTTTAATTGCCTAGATCTCTGTGGCATATACACCCAAGTCTCATTCGTGTACTTAACAACGGGTTTGATAATATTTCCATCGAGATCAACAATATCTCCAACAAACAGCACTTTGACAATGGCACAGTTGCAGTTGTTTGTGTCCTTGCGTGGCTGAGTTTGAGCAGTCAAGTCACTTGAAGCTATCTTGAACGATTTTACTGTCAGCTCCTGGGCAAATGTGGATGGTATTGCCGTAAAGAGCATTAATATGAATAAAAGTTTCTTTTGCATAATTCTATATCATACATTAATCTTATTTTGAATGGGCAAGTCGAAGTCCAAGATTTTTAAATTTATTTTGTGGAGCCGTTCCGTTTCTATACGAACAACGGCAATACGTTTCACCATTGTCATAGCCTCCACCACGAAAAACTTTATTGTAAGCCTTTATAGGTCCTGTTGGATAATATGCCGTTTTTTTGCCGTATGATCCATACCAATCTTGACACCACTCCCATACATTACCCGACATATCATAAAGTCCCAATTCGTTAGGTTTCATCATTCCAACCGTATGAGTCTTATCCATACTATTGCGGAAACACCACGATAAATATTCCAAGTAGTTTCCTCCACTATATTTATAATGCATACTATTACTTCCTCCACGAGCAGCATATTCCCATTCCGCTTCTGTGGGGAGTCTGTATTTTTTACCCGTAAGTTCATTTAACTTCATTATAAACTTTTGGCAATCATCCCAACTTACATTTTCTACTGGTAGATTTTTTCCTTTAAAATGTGAAGGATTATCACCCATCACAGTCTCCCATAGTTCTTGAGTTACCTCATATTTGCATAAATAAAAACAATTCAATACAACTGGATGAGCAGGTTTTTCATCTGAATTAGCTTCTCCTTTCTGTTCTTTTGTCGCTCCCATAGTGAATTCCACTGCTTCAATATACACCATATCATCATTGAGTTTTTCTAATAATTTCGCAACTCTGTCATTATCTGTTGTTTCATTTATATCTTCAATATGTTGGTTATTGTTTTCTGAAATACCATTGTCTACTATAGATTCTTTTAGTAAAGTTATCTGAATGGTACTTGGAGTAGAAGCTTTTAGTTTTACAGTCCCTTCCTCCGACTCATATCCATCACAAGCAACAATATATGAATGTTGACCAACCGTCAATGTTGTTTCTGCAATACCATTCGTTCCTTTAACAAATTTATTGTCAACAAGAACGGAAGCCGAAGTTGGTGAATATTTTATTCTCAACTTCTGGGTTTGTCGTTCAGTAATAGTATTTGGCTTTTTCAATGTCAAGACATACGTTGCTCCACTCTCCACCTTACCAATACCATAATCGTAAAAGTTAACCATAAGAGGAGTGTAGTTCTTATGTAGAACTTGCAGCATGGAAACACCTTTTGGCATATAAACCCAATATTCACCAATCTTTTGAACTGGTTTCCCCATAATACTACCATCAAACTTCACACCATCAAGAGCTATACCTACTTTTATTAGTGCACAGTTACAGTCGTTAAGGTCCTTGCGTGGCTGAGTATGGGCTGTAAGGTCGCTTGGGGCAAGCTTGAAGGACTCGACTGTGAGCTTCTGCGCAAAGACTGATGATATTGCTGCAAAGAGCAAGACGAAAGATAGAAGTATTTTATGCATGAAATTTATATTTGTTTGAGGGCTTAGGATATCAATAAAAAGAGTGGAAACTCGAAATAATAAATAGTTACTCGGAGAGGACCAGGCGGAACCCAAGGAAGCTGCGACGGTAGCCAGACGTGATTCTTAAACGGAATGACGAGCGACAGTACCTGGCAGCGTAGCTCCAGCTACCCCCACGGTACACGCGGTCAGACCCACTATTAGCACCTGTAGGATTTACCTGTGAAAAACTATCATATCGTCCATACCTATCCTGACACCACTCCCACACATTACCAGTCATATCATATATGCCTAATTCATTTGCTTGCTTTGAACCTACATCATTAGTCATATTACCGCTGTTGTCGCTGTACCATGCTACATCTGAGATATTATTACTACCGCTATACTGATAACCTCTGCTCTTCTTTCCACCACGGGCAGCATATTCCCATTCGGCTTCAGTGGGGAGACGGAACGTCTTGCCTGTTATTCTATTCAGCTTGTTGATGAATTCCTGACAGTCGTCCCAACTAACTTTCTCTACTGGCAAGTTGTCACCCTTAAAGTTAGAAGGATTATTACCCATTACGGCTTTCCACAAAGCCTGTGTAACCTCGTATTTACCTATGTAATAATCGTTGGTCAGAGTCACTTGATGAGTAGGTTTTTCCCAATCATACGGATCCTCCATCTCTGATGTCGCTCCCATAGTGAACGTTCCTGCCTCAACACGAACCATATCGATACTTATGCCATTCTTTACGGGAATTGTTATTGTATTGCCAGACAATGAGGAAGCAGTATTGGTAGCAACTGTTGTATTGGCAGTCAACACGCCTGCTATAGTAGCTGTCTGACCTTCCAATATGTTAACTTGTTTGCTTTCCGTGCCATATCCATCCTTTTTTATTTCCACCTTATGACTGCCCACCAATAAGCCATTAAACACACGTGGACTTTGTCCTATCTTCTTTCCATCGACATATACATCAGCTCCGAAAGGCTTATAGTTTACAGAAAGGTTGCCTTGTACGGTTGCAAGTTCGGCAAAAGCCACATCAAGTTTCTGTTGTTGAGACAAATTGATCGTTCGCTGCTGACTGCGGTAGCCCTCCTTCTTTGCCTCGATAAGGTGCATACCCTCTTTTAGGCTTCCTGTCCAAGGAATTGTTCCAACGGATTTCTTGTCAACATATAGCGACACGGCAGGTGTCGGGCAAGTGACAGAAACCGTAGCCATAGCAGAGACAAGGCTGACACTGATGGGAGTCATGTCGCTGTTGCTGATGGTGAACGAGCCACTCTTGGAGATATAACCTCCTGCCTCCACCTTATAAGTATGACTGCCATAAGGAAGCATGGCAGAATACTCACCGTCCAAGGAGCTAGACTGTAGCACTCCATCTATACTAACCTTTGCATCTTTTGGCGAAACAGTAAGCGCATAAAAATTGCCTCCGGCATCAACTGGACCAACAACATTTCCTGATGCTGTGATCGTTAGTTCGTATGTTCTGTTGCTTTCCACCTTTTCTACTCCATAATCAGCAAACGTCACCATTACTGGAGCATAGTTAGCGTGCTTCACCTTGAGCATACGGTTGCCTTGCGGCATATATACCCAGTACTCTCCTGTCTTGTTCTCCACATTTCCCATGGTGCTGCCTTCAAACTGAACACCTTGGAGTCCAAGACCAACTTTGATTAAGGCACAGTTACGGTTGTTAAGGTCTTTGCGTGGCTGAGTCTGGGCAGTAAGGTCGCTTGAAGCAAGCTTGAAGGACTCGACTGTGAGCTTCTGCGCAATGGCTGATGATATTGCCGCAAAGAGCAAAATGATGGATAAAAGTATTTTACGCATATATTTATATTTGTTTGAGGTCTTAGGACATTAATAATTAGAGCGGATAACTCGAAACAAGAAGTCGTTACTCGGAGAGGACTAGGCGGAACCCAAGGTTGTCAAAACGGCTGCCAGGCGTGTTGTAGTCACGGTATGACGAGCGACAGCACCCGGCAGAGTAGTACCAGCAACCACCACGGATCACGCGTTTAGACCTACTATTAGCACCAGTAGGATTTACCTGTGAGGAATTACTGTAGGTACCAAAACAATCCTGACACCACTCCCACACATTACCACTCATATCATATATGCCTAATTCATTAGCTTGCCTAGAACCAACCGTATGAGTTTTACTGCCGCTATTATCTTTATACCAAGCCACATCAGAAAGGTTACTGCTTCCGCTATACTGATACCCTCTGCTCTTGTTTCCGCCACGGGCAGCATATTCCCATTCGGCTTCAGTAGGGAGACGAAACTTTTTACCAGTTATACGGTTCAGCTTGCTGATGAATTCCTGACAGTCGTCCCAACTAACCCGTTCCACTGGCAAGTTATTACCTTTAGAGTACGAAGGATTGTTACCCATAACCGCTTGCCATAAAGCTTGAGTAACTTCGTATTTGCCTATGTAATAATCATTGGTAAGAGTTACTTGATGTGTAGGTTTTTCATCATCATCAGGCTCTTTCATCTCTGGAGTCGCTCCCATTGTAAACGTTCCAGCCTCAACACGAACCATATCAATGCTGATGCCATCCTTTACGGGGATGGAGATATTATCACTATTAGTAACCGTGGGTTGCACAACAGGTTGCTGAGCAACTGTTGGTTGAGCAACTGTACTTTGTTGTATTGCCATTGTTTCTTTTGTCAACGTTATTTGCAGATTGCTTGGTGCTGAAGCCTTTAGTTTTACTGTTCCTTCTTCTGATTCATAACCATCGCAAGCTACAACAAAAGAGTGTTGACCTACGGGTAATGTCGTCCTTGCCACACCATTCATGCCTTTCACCATTTTGTTGTCCACAAGTACAGTAGCGGAACTTGGAGTATATCGTATTGTAAGAGTTTGTGTCTGCTGCACTTGTTGTTGACTGCTGCCCAAAAGTGTAAGCACATACGTGCGGTTGCTCTCTAACTTTTCAATATCATAGTCGGAGAATGTCACCATCAGAGGCAAATAGTTTTTGGTGATAACTTTCATCTGCCGTGTGTTCTGCGGCATATACACCCAGGTCTCGTTGTTGCGCTTTACCAAAGGCATAATGACATTGCCCTCAATATTGGTTAGCTCACCTACAAACTGTACTTTTACAATAGCACAGTTGCGGTTGTTAAGGTCTTTGCGTGGCTGAGTTTGGGCAGTAAGGTCGCTTGGGGCAAGCTTGAAGGACTCGACTGTGAGCTTTTGGGCTATGACTGATGATATTACAGCAAAGAGCAAAACGATGGATAGAAGTATTTTACGCATAAAATTTATATTTGTTTGAGGGCTTAGGACATTAATAATAAGAGTGGATAACTCGAAACAAGAAGTCATTACTCGGAGAGAACCAAGCGGAGCCCAAGGAAGTCGTAACGGCCGTTAGGCTCGAGGGCACCACGGTATGACGAGCAACAGACCCTGGTGCCCCAGGAACCTCCACGGCGCACGCGGAAAGATCCACTATTGGCACCAGTAGGATTGGTCTGAGAAGAACTACTGTATTCGCCTTTCCAATCCTGGCACCACTCCCACACATTACCAGTCATATCATATATGCCTAATTCATTAGATTGTTTTATACCAACAGCATGAGTTTTGCTACCGCTATTATCTTTATACCAAGCCACATCAGAAAGATTATTGCTACCGCTATACTGATAGCCTCGGCTCTTCTTTCCGCCACGAGCGGCATATTCCCATTCGGCTTCTGTAGGAAGACGGAATTTCTTGCCTGTTATACTGTTCAACTTGCTGATGAATTCTTGACAGTCGTCCCAACTAACCTGTTCTACCGGCAAGTTGTTACCTTTAGAGTACGAAGGATTGTTACCCATCACTGCTTTCCATAAAGCCTGTGTCACCTCATATTTACCAATGTAATAATCATTGGTAAGAGTTACTTGATGTGCAGGTTTCTCATCATCCAAAGGATTCTCCATCTCTGGAGTCGCTCCCATTGTAAACGTTCCTGCCTTAACACGAACCATATCGATACTTATGCCATCCTTAACTGGAATAGAGATATTATCACCATTAGTAACTGGGGCTTGTACTTCATGTCGCTGAGCAACTGTTGGTTGAGAAACTGTACTTTGTTGTGTTGTCGTTGCTTCTTTAGACAGCATTATCTGAAGATTGCTTGGTGCTGATGCTTTAAGTTTTACCATGCCTTCTTCAGACTCATATCCATTACAAAAGACAATATACGAATGTTGACCTACTGGCAATGTCGTTTGTGCCACGCCATTTGAGCCATTAATCATTTTATTGTCCACAAGAACAGTAGCTATAGACGGTGAGTATCTTATGGTAAGAGTTTGGGATTGCTGTGCTTGTTGTTGAGTGTTCCCAACAAGCGTAAGCACATACGTGCGGTTGCTCTCCAATCTATCCACTCCGTAGTCTTCAAATGTAACCATAAGCGGAAGATAGTCTTTGGTTGTGATTTTTAATTGCCGTGATCTTTGTGGCATATACACCCAAGTCTCATTCGTGTACTTAACAACAGGCTTGACAATATTTCCACCGAAATCAATAATGTCGCCAACAAACAGTACTTTGACAACAGCACAGTTGCAGTTGTTTGTATCCTTGCGTGGCTGAGTCTGGGCAGTGAGGTCGCTTGAAGCAAGCTTGAAGGACTCGACTGTAAGCTTTTGAGCTATGGCTGATGATATTGCCGTAAAGAGCAAGAAGAAGGATAAAAGAATATTTCGCATAGTTATTGTTTTTGTTTCCTTACACTTATTTTTATTCGGTGGCAGCGAATAAAAATCAAGCAAAGCCTTCTCGTGTTGAGAGCTTAGGTCATTAATAATAAGAGTGAAGACTCAAAACAAGAAGTCGTTACTCGGAGAGGACTAAGCGGAACCCAAGGTCGTAGCTACGGTAGCCAGGTGAGCGATCAAGACGGGACGCCAAACGATTCCACCAATTAGTACTGTAGGAACCACTACTTCCTCCACGGATTACACGACCAGATCCACTTGTAGCACCAGTGGGATTGGTCTGAGAGGAACTACTGTAAGAACCATATCTGTCTTGACACCATTCATACACATTACCACTCATGTCATATATACCTAATTCATTGGGATTCTTTGTTCCTACGGCATGAGTTTTATGGTCGCTATTCTTATTATACCAAGCAACATTAGAGAGATTATTACTGCCGCTATACTTATACCCTCGGCTTTTGTTTCCACCACGGGCGGCATACTCCCATTCAGCTTCCGTGGGAAGACGGAAATTCTTGCCAGTTATACTGTTCAACTTACTGAGGAATTCTTGACAGTCATCCCAACTAACCTTCTCTACTGGCAAGTTGTCACCTTTAGAACTTGAGGGATTATTACCCATTACTACTTTCCATAAAGCCTGAGTTACCTCGTATTTACCTATGTAATAATCATTGGTCAGAGTTACACTATGGGGAGGTTTTCCAAGATCATACTTATCATTCCTCTTCAACGTTGATCCCATTGTGAATGTTCCTGCTTCAACACGAACCATCTCTATACTAACATCATTTTTTACTTGAATGATAATATTTTCAGGTTTATCTGATAAAGTTCCAACAACATTTGCTGTCTGTCCCTCCAATATGTTCACAGTCTTGCTATCCGTGCCATATCCGTCCTTTTTTATTTCTACTTTATGATTGCCCACCATGATGCCATTAAACACATGTGGGCTTTGTCCTATCTTCTTTCCATCGATATAGACATCAGCACCAAAAGGCTTATAGTTTACAGAAAGGTTGCCTTGTATGGCTGCGAGTTCGGTAAAAGCCACATCAAGTTTTTGTTGTTGAGACAGATTGATGGTGCGCTGTTGACTGCGGTAGCCCTCCTTCTTTGCCTCGACAAGGTGCATACCCTCTTTTAGGCTTCCAGTCCAAGGAATCGTGCCAACGGATTTCTTGTCAACATATAGCGACACGGCAGGTGTGGGGCAAGTAACGGAGACTGTAGCCATAGCAGATACAAGGCTGACATTGATGGGGGTCATATCGCTGCTGCTGATGGTGAACGAGCCACTCTTGGAGATATAACCTCCTGCCTCCACCTTATATGTGTGATTGCCATAAGGAAGCATGGCTGAATACTCACCATCGGTGGATACCGTCTGCTGATTGCCGTCGATGGTGACGACAGCATTCTTGGGATTAACGGTGAGTGCATAAAAGTTGCCTCCAGCATCAGTAGGCTCTGTGCTGCCTGCAGGCTTTGACAATGTAAGGATGTATGTCATTCCACTCTCTACCTTGCCAACACCATAGTCGTAGAAATTGACCATAAGGGGAGTGTAGTTCTTATGCAGAACCTGAAGCATGGACACGCCCTTAGGCATATACACCCAATACTCGCCCAACTTCTGAATGGGTTCGCCCATAATGCTACCGTCAAACTTAACGCCGTCGAGAGCGATGCCCACCTTGACAAGAGCACAATTAAGATTGTTGAGGTCCTTGCGTGGGTGCGACTGGGCAGTGATGTCGTTTGAGGCAAGCTTGAAGGACTCCACCTTGAGCTTTTGGGCAAAGACAGTAGACATTATTGCAAAAAGCATGAAAAAGGATAATAATATCTTTCGCATGATTGTTGTTCTTTTATAATGTTATTATCTGATGATAGTGTCTATCTTCTTTCCATCACGATAGAGAGCACCATTTTGAACCACTCCGTTTTCGCAGTAGCCAATGATATAATCGCCTGCTTGAGGGGTCATAGAACAACCGCTAACGGCATGAGAGCTATGGAACTTCATTGTGCCCTCGCCATGAGGCTTGCCGTTAAGCAGACCACCAGTCCATGTGGCATAACCAAGATTTACTGTGCCAGACTTGGGAGATGGAGTAGGCTTGGGAGATGGAGTAGGAGTTGGTTTTAGCTCCTCCTTTTTAGGAGTTGGCTTTTGCTCCTCTTTTTTAGAGTCTGTATCTAAATGAGTTTTAACAATTTCTATAGACGTTTTCTTTTCAGTGTCAGCTGTGGCAGACGTGGAGTCCTTCTTCTGAGACGGCAACGTATCGTTAGCTGCTGGAGTTTGCTCAGTAGCATTGCCCCCGCCACCTTTATAGAATTTATCCCAGGCAAACCATCCACCAATAGCCACTACAACCACACATGCTATAGCAATGAGTTTGGTACCGATAGGCTTAGGAGACTCAGGAATGATAGTGTCGGTAGGAATACGTCCGTCGCCTGCATTATTAGAGGATGAGCCGTTGGCAGTTGAAGGTTTGCCATGCTCCAATATATTCTGGAAGGAAGCAATGTCGTTAGGTCGGTCGGCAGCGTCCTTAAGCAATCCACATATAATGGCATCCATAGTGTTCGGCGACACAGATTCGGGCAACGCCTTATAGATTTTGTGAATACTTTGCTCCTCAGCATCACACGGGTCAACACCGCTAAGCATATAGAGCAATGTGGCAGCAAGCGAATAGATGTCGAGCGAGGGAGAGAAGGTGCTGACGTTTTGTTTCAGTTCCAAAGGAGAATAGCCCTTGGAATAGCCACGGATGCCCTTATCCTTTTTAGGTTTGCCATTAACGAAATACATAGCCTGACCGAAGTCTATCAATACAGGTTTTATGGTGTTGCCATGCCTAACCATCATGATATTGTCGGGCTTGATGTCGAGATGCAGGATGTTGCGGTTGTGCAGATAGGCAAGAGCACTCGTAAGCGGCAAGATGATGCCTTTGGCTTGAGACTCCTGCAATGCCCCACAATTCTCAGCCACATACTGATAGAGCGACACATTGCCGAGATAGCTCATGACATAATACACAGTGTTGTTCTGCTCGAACACCTCGTTCACAGGCACTATGTTGTCGTGTTTGAGCGAGTGCAGAATCTCAGCCTCGGTCTTGAAGTCGGCCTTGGCATTCTTAAACGCCTGCTGGTTTTCAGCAGCCACCACAACATTGCCATTGACATCCCTTGAGCAAATCTTGCCAATAAAGAACTCCTTGATGGTGAATGTGGCAGTCTGCGGAATGTTACCCACCATTATTTGGGCTGTGGCACGATAGGTGATGCCAAAGCCACCACTATGCAATGGCTCTGCTATAGTATAAAGAACGGCTCCTTTCAATGAGGAGCCGATAGTTAGAGTGTTATGTATCATGTTGTTTATTTAGAAAGACAAAAACGAGTTCTACCAAGCACAAACTCCTGGTTTGGCTGGATATAAATAGAAGTGCCCTCGGCAATAGGTTTGCCAGAGAGATAAACAGGATTTTTGGAACGGTTGACAGAGAACAGATACTTATAGGAGCTGCCCACAGACTCAACCGTTATAATAACAGAGCGATGGCTGATGGTACGGTCGCCCTCAATCATAATGTCGGAAGGCGACTGCGGGTCGAACATACCAATGGTGTTGGCACCCAGATGCAGCTCATGAAACTTATCATTGTTGTAGAAATGCTTCTTTTTCTGCAACAGTCGGGCAATAACACCCGAAGGAGTGCCACCAGGGGGCAAAACAGGGTCGGTGACAGGATGAGATTCTCCTTGCTGTTGCTGTGCATCAGATTGTTGCTGCGCATCAGACTGTTGCTGAGTGGCACCATTGCCAAGATGAATTTCCTTCTGTGTGATTTTCACTCCAAAAACATGTCCGCATTGCTGTTGCGGACATTTAAGTTTTACCACACTTCCCTGCTCAGGCATATAGAACTTCACAACCTGTCCGCATTTGGGACATTTGGCTGCTATTAATTTTCTTTTATTATCTTCTGCCATATTGAAATTCCTTACCAGCTCATTAGAACATTATCGTATAGTGACTTGGAAGTGACCAGTTGCGGATGCTGCTTATTGTTATGCAGTTGCACATCCTTGTGTACATACTTAAACAATTCCATCACAGTAATCTTCTTGTCGTCGTTGCTGTCAGCCTTGCCACGCAATCCCTTGATGACACCATTGGTGAGGAATCCCGAACCAACAAGTGGACTTTCTGCCGAGAGTTCATCAGAGCGTGAGGACAGAAAGACAATATATCGAGGATTGTTCTTCACGATGGTTTTCCAAGCAATGCGGTTCATGTCCTTGGAGTTCATCTCTTTTGTATTCATATTACTAACAGCTGTTCCTGAGAAGCAAGCGTCAATATAGCAAACGATGTCCTTAGCCTGGCATTTGTCCAACTCGCTGAACAACTCATTATAGGCAAGCATCTTTGAGCCCCCCGACACATAAGTACAAATATAATTCTCCATGCCATGTCCGCTATACGAGAACACGATGTGGTCGTTGGCATTGGCAACAGCCTTCACCTTACGGATGGCAGCAATGACATTGGCACGTGTGGCATTCTTGGATGTAAGCAAAACCACAGTAGCGTCTTTGGTCTTGTAGAGCGAGGCAAGACGCTTGGCATCTTTGGTAGACTGGGCAAGGTCGTTATGGTCGCCCTCATAGTTTGACACGCCCGTAATGATGGCATAGGTTTTCTGAGCCTCTGCCGACATACAGAGCAGAAGCATAGCAATGATAGTAGAGAACAGTCGCTTCATATTTGGTTTTATTTGTTTTTAATGTTATGCATGAGCTTTACACCTGCTGCACATTTGATTTTTAAATTCTATCTCGGAGAGAAGTTTAGAGCAGCAAGGACATATAAGTTTGTTGGAATATTTGGCGTTGAAATTCTTCAAGTTGGAGTCCTTGCCCAAATAGAAGTTGATGATAGCCTGCAGAAGAGCCGTGAACACAGCTGTTACAGCCACACCATACACCTTCTGGTTGAAGGGAAGAAGCAATGTGAGCAAAAGACCAATGACTGCCGAGACAACACCCGGCAAGAATCTCATCATATTCTTCTTTTGTATCTTGGCATCAATCTCAGCTTTCTCCTTCAAAGCCTTGTCGTGAATGCGAAGAACATATTGAAACTCTGCCTTGTAATTTTTGGGATCATCCTCAACAACATGGTGGGCAAAAAATGAGAACCCCATACTTGTCTGGTCGGCAAGGACGACACGAGTAAACTCAGTGATGTTCACCTTCTTGATTTGAACAAGTTCGTCGTTGTCGTCGATGATATAAGTGCCGTTGGTGGAATTAAGGTCTTCAAGAGTCCATTGTCCACTGTCCGATACAGTAATCTTGGCATGTTGTCGGCTCACTCTCGAATTGTTGATAGGGAACTTCTGTGTTCCCTCCTTACCGATAATAACTTCTTGCATAACTATTTTTTTACAGTTATGTTGCTACTTCCGCTCACCATATCCTTATATTTCTTAAGCAATGGCTTGGGAAGTTTGAGCGTTACCGAATTTTTAAGGCAATCGGACAGCACAAGGTGTTGTTTTAGAACATTGATGTCGTAGAGGAACATCTGGTTGATGATAACGCTACGTCCAAGGCGTATAAATGGACTCGTCGTTCCTTTGGGGTAAGCCTGCGACAACATAGCCTCAATCTTTGAGATACCCAACGATAGCACCGTAGAAAGTCCACCGATATAACATATTTTGGTGTAGTTGCCGTCTGCCATGATATATGCAATATTATCGACAAACAGTAGAATCATCTCGTCGCGATTGTTGATACAAATCTTTTTCATAAGCTTTATGTTTTGAAATGATATTTTAGACTCCTTCTATGTCATTGAAATATAAATCATCATTAGGACCACCATACATGTCTGAATCTGGGTATATCATATTATCGCACATACCAGGACCTCCGTACATACAAACAATATCTTGTATAGGGTCTAAAGGGTCGTCTATAAAAATTGGTTTTTCTGGTTCAACTGGAACTTCTGGTTCAACTGGTTCTTCTGGCTCAATTGGAATTTCTGGCTCAATAGGAACTTCTGGCTCAATAGGAACTTCTGGCTCAATAGGAACTTCTGGCTCAACTGGTTCTTCTGGTTCAATAGAATCTTCTGGCTCAAGAGGTTCATCCAGTTCTTCTGGTTCTACAGGATCAACAATAATAGTTTCCTGTTCTACAACTTCAGTATTGTCATTAGTTCCAAACGAACTTATATGTTCTTGTACATTGTCTTCACTCACAACTTCAACAACGGGTTCTTCTACAGGACTATCGTTATTGGTTGTTTTTTTGTCGATTATTACATCCGACCCAAATGATCCTCCAACACTTCCTACAGCAGCTGCCGCAGAAAGAGCAGCTGCGCGTTTAGCTTTTTCTTTATCCATATCATTTGCTATTAAAAAGTTTGTTATAATTACAGAACATCAGGCTTCCATCATTATTTCTCAAATGCATCCCATTGCCTTGGCAATATTTGAACACCTTGCAGTCGGCACACTCACCACTGCGCATCCACTCACGATTGCGATATTTGTCGAAACGATTTTGCCATACGTTCCAAAAATCATCCTTATATATATTTCCCTGATGATAGTTGCTTCGGATGCTCAAACAACCAGAAATCGAACCATCGCTCAGCACAGATGCCGTCGTGAGACCAGCACTACATAGGAAATGCGACCTACGCACAAGCCCTTCATAATCTCCCAAATATCCCTCGCATGCATACGACAGTTGTATCTTGCCCTCCATTCGTGTTTTTACAATAAAGTCCATAAGGTAACGGTATTGACTGTTAGACAAAACCAATTCATCATCATCTTTAGCTCTGCCCATTGGTACTATTGAAAAACAACGCCATTTAGTTACACCAGCTTCAATAAGCATGCGTTTTATTTCTTCCAATTGCGATATATTCCTACTGTTTACACATGTGATGACATCCCAAATTAAATGAGGGGCCTTCTTTATATGTCCAATAGCATTATATACAACATCAAAACTATTGTTATCATTACGGAGCCAATTATGTGTGTCGCGCAATCCATCAACATCAACAGCCAATGAACGTAGACCTGCATCCGAAAGCTCGTTCATCATATAAGAATCGATAAGCTTGCCATTAGAAACCATTCCCCATAAGAATCCCTTCTCTGTTATTGTACGTCCACATTCAATAATGTCTTTTCTGACCAATGGTTCACCACCTACAGTAAAGACCATTGTTTTTATGTGGGGTTGATGGAGTCGCACCTCGTCAAGCACTGGTATGAAATCTTCAAATGGCATATCTGGGACATTTGAAACAGTCTTGCAATCACTGCCACAATGTCTACAAGCCATATTGCAACGTAGGGTACATTCCCAAAAGAGTTGTCGGAGAGGATGAAGAAGTTTCAGTCGCTCTCGATACCAATAGGTAATTTCTTGGTCTATTTCTTGTAGTTTATTCATCTGTTTTCGATAATTGTTTTCCTATGAGTGGCAAAATATACCAAATCTACTATTCCCCAAAATATAGAACAACTAATGAATGCCAATATTAACTCTATAGTCTCCAAGTCTTCTGCCATGACTCTTGAACTATTTGTAATGTATTCGATTGTTATTAATAGAAATGAAACGGTAAAAAGCACACCCGTTCCAAAATTTAATCCAATTAATAATGACGAGCACCATTTGCCAAATCTACTCTTGGTAGGGAATAATCCAATGAATGATTTTGAAGAATAATTGTTGAAAAATATCCAAGGAATCAATAAAAAGACAAAAGCACATAAGCAATGCCCAAGAACATACCAGTCCATTGATGACAGGTCGAAATAATGATAGTACCTATTGCCATTCTCTGTTAGAGGTCCATAATGGGTATAGAGTATGAATACTGAAATAATATTAATCGCGAAAATTATTGCAGCGTATAATAACCGCCACTTCCTTATAGGTGTTATTTCTTTGAAACCTTTCATAGCTTGAGTTTTATATTTATTGTTGTTTCTCCAAAAACGCACTCGGCACATACGCTGTCACCACCGTTACCAGTTCTTCCATCACAACAGCCACTCTCTGTTGTCCTTGCCATCTTGCCACTCTTCCTACCACTCCCTTGAATGCTCCGTCTGTTACTCTCACCATCTGTCCTTTCTTGAACTTTGGCACTTCGGCTAATGACACTATAGTGTTGTCGGTTTCGGCGGCATAGATGATTCTTAGACTTTCCATCTGATGGTTGGGTACAATCATTGGGGTCTTTTCGATTCGGTTGCCAACATGGGTGTGACGATAATAAAAGCGGAGGAAGGGAAGGTTTACGTTGTCGTAAACGAAGTGTTTTATTTGGTCTAAGGTTCCGTAAGCGAAGAAAATGTTTGGTAATAGTGATTCGGTTACAGCTTTGCGTTTGCCTTTAATTAGTTTTACTGTCGTTTATGTAGGGTAGAATGCTGTGATGCCTTTTGCCGTCATATATTCGTATGCGGTCTTTTCTCTGCCGTAAGTGCAGCGTAGAGCATACCAATGGGGAGGGTCTTCCGAAAGTGCATAGCTGGTGGACACCCCAGTATGTGAACTCTCGGCTTTTTTACTGCTTTGAGCTTTGGGGAGGGCGTTGGAGGTAAGTCCAGCGCAGGGAGGGATTTCACCACCTCCCGAGGTGTGTATATCTTCCGATATACAGCCATCGATATTCATATCGCTTAACTTAATTCTAGACAGAATTATGTTGGTACAGACAAAAAAAGCGTGAACCGTCCGTTGTCCGATCCACACTCTGAGGCCGTGAGAAGTGCCTATACTGCTGAACGAACAACAGTATAGCCCACGCCGATATGATATATAGCAATATCCGTACTTTCGGCATGATGCAAATAATTGTACGACAAAATGTCAGAACACAATAAATGCTTCTGCAAAAATACGAAAGGTATATCACACCCCTGGACATTTACCGTTGCCATGTTCAATGCAGTACATGTATCTTGAAATTTCTCACGTTTCAGAGTGTACGTTGAACGTGACGTTTGTAAACGCCTAATATGTCTGGACTGCTTTTCCCACCCAATACCCGCTTTGTGTAGATATGTCATATTGATGACCTTATTACACTCTGCACGGCGTAGGCTGCCGAGTCGGTTGTCATATGTGATAAGAACACGTTCTTTTGCGACAACAGCGGTCTGGCTTTTCAGTCCGAATGCAAAGTTACAAAAGAAAAATGAAAAAATGTGATTTTGTAATAAAAATTGTACTAGATTTTTAATGCAAATATCGTACAGGCAGTAAAAAAGTGTTACAAACGAAAAATCGATTATAGAGTTTTCAATTGGCGTTTTTAATGGTTTTGAGGGCGCCATCTTCGTGTTTTTCTTCATTCAAGGCTTCGTTACACTTCAAAAGGACTACTTTTGGAGTGCAACGAAGCCCCAATTGCATTGCAAAAGGACTACAGTTGCAATGCAATAGTTGTCCTTTTGAAATAAAAAGGAGCTTTTTTTTGAAGCATAAACTTGCACCGCAAAGCCACCATCGACATAACTCGCTGTGTATAAACGATATAACTAAAACCGCTCAAAACTCACGAATTTTGAGCCAAAGATTTCGTTGTGCGTTCAGATGGCAGTTTTGAGCGGTTAGAAATGCAAATATAGGAGCGAAGCGCTGCTCGCTCCGATTGAGATAGTGAGGTGTCGGGGGTGGGTTTTATTTTATTAGCCACTTCATAGCCCATTCCGTTAAAGGGGAGGGACATGCAAGCATTCCACAGTTTTGCTGCAAATTAAGGAAAGAGAAACGTATGCGGTTCCTGGGTTGGTAACGTTCGTTGTACACAACAATACTTCTGCCACTGACACAATTTTCAGCCTTTACTTCTACAGGAATTATCTCGTCTTCTCGCTGTAACAGAAACTCTATCTCAGCCTTTCCTTCCGAAGACCAATAGTAAGGAATAGAACCATATGAAGGCAACAGACTTTGCAGCACTGCATTCTCAGCCATCGCTCCCTTAAATTCGGTGTAGTTGGCAGTCGGGTCAATAACTATGCTTCCTGGCAGCCCAGCCAATCTCCGCAACAGTCCGCAGTCACTGGCATAGACCTTGAATATGTCCGGCTCCTCGTAGGCACTTAAAGGCATTCCAGGTTTCGAGACCGCGTTCACACGATATATCATGCCAGCATCTTCAAGCCACAACAATGCATCCTCGTAGTCACGGCTTCTTGCACCCTTCTTTATAATCTTATAGATAAACTTCCGATTCTCTTTTGCAAGTTGGGATGGAAGCGAGCGCCAGATGGCATGAATGCGCGGTATCTCGCGAGGATCTGCATACTTGGCAAAATCAAGCTCATATAAGTCTAATATACCTTGAAGAATGTCATCCACCGCTTGCATACCCTGATTTTCAAGCATACTTACGGTAGCTTCTGGCATTCCTCCAGACACCATATATCTACGATATTCCGATTTCAACTTGTCAAGTATAATAAGAGGCAGTTTCTCGGGCTGTTCTATCTGCTCAACAAAATTGAAAGTCTGGATATCACTGGCTCGCAGATATTCCTTAAACGTAATCGGATACAAACGCATAACCTGAACCTTTCCTACTGGTACGGTCATTCTCCGCCTTTTCACAGCCACACCCAACAGCGAACCAGCTGCAATAATATGCCATTCGGGAGCATCCTCACAAAAATACTTCAACGAGTTGAGCGCTTCCTCGCATTCTTGTATTTCATCGAATATGAGCAGCGTCTTGCCAGGAACAAGCGGAACAGGACTATAAAGGGCGAGTTCCTTAATTATGCGTGCAGGCTCTTTTGACACAGTGAAAGCTGACTGCAACTCTTTCTGGCGGTCAAAGTCAAATTTCGCTGTGTATTTAAAACACTCTCTTCCGAACTCCTCCATAGCCCATGTCTTGCCTATCTGACGGGCACCTTTCAGAAGGATTGGCTTATGCTTTTCTGCTTCTTTCCAATCCTTGAACTTATTTATTATGTCTCTTTCTATCTTCATAATTACATCAACAACTTCCGATTTGTGTCAAAATTGACATTTTTCCGAACTTATCAAGTGCAAAGATACAATATATAGAGGAATGTTACAATTTTTCTGAGAGTTTTTAGCAAACAATTCCAAGAATAACTTGTGATCTGTTTTTTCGTTATAGCACCTCAAGTCTTTGCATGCAAATATCACACATGAGGTAAAAAAGTTTTGCCCAAAATACACGGAGTCTGCAAACTGAACTATCACCATTATACACAATAAATATGGTTTAAAAGTCAAAAAATCGGGCAAGCGTGTTTTTTATGTGCAATAGTTTGTATAACTTTGCAGTCCAAAACGTATATTATGAACC